>Ga0325404_1002500_pt1 | contig 19721 bp, 6 predicted proteins | sample PopdelMetagenome_18_FD_205664 | JGI IMG/M metagenome (GOLD analysis project Ga0325404, IMG submission 205664) | Populus deltoides microbial communities from Bellville, Georgia, United States - Xylem-Control-R1 | ecosystem: Host-associated > Plants > Phyllosphere > Stem > Wood/Secondary xylem... | reverse complement strand
TTTTTTTTATTGTTTTTGTGTGTGTGTGTGTGTGTGTGTGTGTGTGTGTGTGTGTGTGTGTGTGTGTGTGTGTGTGTGTGTGTGTGTGTGTGTGTGTGAGAGAGAGAGAGAGAGAGAGAGAGAGAGAGAGAGAGAGAGAGAGAGAGTTTTCTCTATAATTTAGGACTCTAATTTATGAGCTTGAGAAACTTTAGTTTTTTTCCCTAGAGTTGTATTTTTTAGAACTTGAAAAACCTTAACAATATGTGTCGTGTTATTTGGTATTAGAGCAAGTTGGTATATTCGATGAATATAGGTAGTGGCCATAACTTCCCACCTAGCAATACAAAAGTGAAGGCTATCTAGAATATTGTGAGGGCTCAAAAGGCAATATAGAGAACCTTATCACAAAGATTTGAACAATAAAAGCATTCCATAATAGACTTCAATGAGTGAATGGAACAACTATGAGGGGGAGAGGGGTCGTATATAAGAATCGTGAAGAGGAGAGGAACATGTTTAGACACTTACCTCGGGGGCAAACCAAATCCTACATCTATTCATACAAATCCATATTCGCATCATGTCTATTTGGAGAATGGTGGATATGACAAGAGGTACATTGAAAATTCAAATTGCAATCAATCTTTTCATATACACATTTCTTATTAAGGTGAAATTCCTTTCTTTGATGAAAATCTTTTTAAAAAATATTTTATTAGCTGATTATTAGAAGCTTAATTTTATTTGAATAAAATTTCTTGTTATTAAAAAGTATGATTTTCCATACACGATGTTACTTATGGTGTTAAAGATTAGTGGTTTAAAGTTCTAAGTGATAGAGAGCATACTAATAAGTCTATAATTCCATCATAGCAAATTTTTTTAAAAAATATTATCTTTAGAGTTTATACAAGATAATTATAAAGAGATTTGTATTGAGCATTTAAGCATTCAGGTTATAATTACTTGCTTTAAGTTCATCATTCTGATATAGCCATAAGAAAAACATCAAGGAAGTGTCATCACTTCAAAGTAACAGTTTCAACATCTCAAAACTAAAAGAAAATAAGAGTCCTTTAAGTTAGACAATCTAGGAAGAAAAATTAAAAGAGCATGATCAGACACCATCATTTGCATTGCTCTTCATGGAAAAGGATGACGAAACTAAAATCACAATTCAAAACCTTGAAGAGTATGCGTATAAAGTAGAATATTGGTCAATCCACAAAATTCTTCATTACCAAAGATAACAGAAGATACATGCTTGCATAAGTAACAAATCAATATGATGAAAAGTTTGAAACAAGCCTTAGAGCACAATATAGAGGGATAGAGTCCAGCAATGAACCAATTAGAAAGTCAAAGGTGAAACAAACCATAGAAGATGTTGATATAGAAGATGTTGAGGACATAATTGTATCCATTCCTTTTGAAAGAAAAAGTTCAATTTATACTATGAACTTGAGGGCGAGTTCTTCTCAAGTGGAGAAGCTTAATGCGGGACATTATATTTTTTTTAAGTATGGACTAGATGGACAAAACAAAGCTAAAAAAGAAGGGTGTCTAACAAAATAGACTATATCTCACAATAATTGATCGGTCATAATTCTATTCTAAATTTTGTTTATTTTCCTAGTTGTTTTAGAATTTATTTCATAGTTAAGGTATAAAGTTTTTAATTTGATTTGTATAGTTAGGAGTTAGGGTTTGTTTGATCTAGGTTTTCTTATAAAGATTGGTTTTAAGTTTTTATATACAAGCTTGATGCATTATTTTGAATGAAGACCTTAAGAACATAATTTGTGAAATTGATGCAGGAGGAAGAACAATGAGAAGGTAACAGTCATAAAAAGATAGAAAACAAGCTGAATTCGGGTTCAAACATATGAAACTCTAAAATCTTGTTTTAATTCTCAAACAATAATATGACCAAGGTTGTCTACTAAAGAGATTTACAATGCCTTTTATAGGCTAGAAAAACCAACTTAGACTAAGAAACAAAACAAGTATCCAAAGTCATAAAGGGAATTGGCATAAAATCCAAAAATGAATAATAACTCCAAAGATAACTAGGAAAAATAGTAAAATTGGCCCAAACAAGAGCATTAGAGCCTGAAAAATGAATATGAAAGATCCGATGGTCCGTTAGTGATGTAATGGCTGCCCAAGAGAAAATTGCTCATAGAATCACCTAGAAAAATTTAGGCCCGATATAATGGTTGGATCTCCCAATATCATAGTTTCAAGGTGCTAACCAAGCCTAGTCATCCTAGATAGTACGATCTATGCAAGGGTTGAACAATTAAACTTGGTATTAGAGTAATGTTATATATTGTTGAATTTTACGATATCAATCATAACTCTCAATCCAATTGAGTATTGCCTAATCCAGTGGGTTGCTCGTCGTTTAGGTCATTAAAGCTTCACCCTCACATGCTGCCATCCATGATCGCATGCCATTCCTATGCGCTGAAACTACTACCACCAATTCCAACAAATTCCAAACCACTCCAGTTGTTTCTGAAGGTTGATTTCGAACCTTAAACATGGTTTTTGAATAATATTTTTGCATGTTGTTAATTTTGATGAATATGGTAATGAATTTTGTGGGATTTGAAAAAGGTTTAATGTGTATTGAGTTTAATTCATGTTATTATGGATGATTGTGAAATGTTTGAAGTGTGGAGGTTGTTTTCAGATATTGCATGAATATTGTTCTTGATTTGTTGCTCTATATTTTTATTTGTTGTTATTATCTTTTATTTTATGGGTTTTCATTTTTGTTGGTGGTTTTACTGTTGTAGGCTGATATAAAATTAAAAAACCCAATGGTTTTTTCCTTAGAAGACAACTTATAAATTATTAAAAAAATCATTTCAAAAGAATATATAATATAAATATTTAGTGCTAATCATATTATCCATGGTTCCACATATGACAAATAAACCCTTAATGAGATTGATCCTTAGAAGTTGACCCAAAATGATAATAAAATTATTTCAAAAACATATTTTCAATACATAAATTTTGATCATAATTTTATCATCCATGGATCGATAAAGGATAAATAAGCCCTTAATGGTAGGTTTGAAAAACCATTGCCACTACCCCTAGTTTTTATCAACAAAATGCCATAAAGGGTTGTTAAAATTATGTATTGAATGTGAGAAAAATTAATGATTAGGAAGTGAGGATCATGAAGGGCTAAAAAGAGCTAATATATTAACCAAAAAAAAACTAATTCTTAAAGGAAAGTTACAATGTTTTTAGCCAAAAACTACCCTTGCAAAATAAAACTATTAAACTAGGCATTGGGGACAATATTGTATATTCACCATGACATAATGGTCTTTAATCTATTGTGTGGGGTTAGTGATGATGTCCTAAAAATCCAAGTAGCCTAGGAATAGAGCTCTCAGGTTGGACAGTCAGTTAATCAATTGATCCTAACAATCTCAACCATTCTCTCTGGTCAAGGTGGTTGATAACTTATACTTGGTGCTTGGTAGGCCATGGTGGCTTATAACTAGTACCTACAAAAGGTCCCATTTGATGGAGGGGGGACTATCCGATGCTTAAATAAGTATCTTTTTAGAGAGAGAAAATACAATAATATTCTAAAAAAAGATGCTTTAAAAATATATATGTAGTAGATAATGAAGATTGTAAACCTTTGTTCTAAAAGTCTCATGGTGTATTAATAGCCCATGAGTCTTGTTCTTTAATGAAGAGAAGGGTCTGAAGTGTAATTTTACCTTAATAACATTTAACTAGGGATAAGTATCTCTTACATCTATATTAATGTTTGATGGAAATATAATGGGTCCTTTAAGGACTTTATACACCTAAAAGGTGTAGGAAGGTTAGGGTTCAAGATGTCAAATGTACGTGATCTCATAAAAGTTGAGCTTTATCCAAGGGAGGCTAGGTCTATCCCTTGGTGATCCCAAGAGAGTCTGGTCATCTTATTGGGCATGCCTAAGGGAGGATGGTCATTCTTATAGGCCCTAAGGAGGATGCTCATTCCCTTTGGCATGCTTAAAGAGGATGATATGATCATCCTCTTGAGCGTGCCCAGGGAGAATGGTCATTCCCTTGGGCGTGCTCGGGGCTTGATACACTATCAAGCTTAATTGTGGCTGAGTTTGGCTAGCATCAAACCTAGCGTGCCCAGGATTTGGTATATTGTCAAGCTCAATTGTGGTTGTGTCTGTCCTATTTACTCTTGAAGTATTTATCATTCTACATCTGTCCTATTTACACCATTCTTTTTGTTCTTATCTCCATTCTTTTAGTTTATTATATGTAAGCATCACCTTTTTTATTCACAATTATGCTTTTTACACAATATCAAAAAACACATTAATAACACTTACACATTAATTATCTTGTTATAGAAAAAATATTATTTGATATGCAGCTAGATGAGTCGAGTGGACGCATTAACACTTTTTTTTACATTTATTAGCACAAATAGTTCTTGATTAATTAAATTAAATTCATGCATAGGCTTTTAGATTTATAATTAGGATTTTTTTTGTAAAAAAATGCATTTGAAAAGGTTGCATATTTATTGTTTTTATTTGCCAAAAAAAAATCCGACCGGGGTAGAAGAGCGGATCAAATAACTAGCTTTAAACTAAAAGAGCTCTTTCTTGTACTGGAGCACAAATACTGTTTACCATCTTGTAGATCACTATAGATTGGAGCATTGATTTTTTTTTAAAAAAAAATTGGATTTGATCCTTGAAGTTTTATTTTGCATGATTTAGCCATTTTGAGCTCAAATTAGCACTCAATTGCATATTTTTTGAGAGGGAGGGTTTCATTGAAAGATAAAGGATTGAAGTTAAAAGAAAGGGTAAAATAGGTGGTGGCTTTGAAATCTGTCTTAAAAGTTCATTTACATCCCCCATCTTATTTGGCTTTTAGGTAACTGGTCCCTTTAATTTTTAAAAATTCAATTTTGATACCAAACTTTATTTTTCTAATTTTCAATCATTTTTTGGTAGGAGGAGAGAGAGGATCTTCGACTTCCAGCATAAAGTGAGAAATTAAGTTGTAATTGGCGACGATTCTAACTATTAAAACAATCGATTTTTGTATCAAATGGTTCTATATGATAAGAGGAGTTCGAACTAGGTGTTTCTACCATGAAAGTTCCTAAGAAACAAATATGAGCTCAGGAAGAGTTTTGGTTTCAGGTTGATTTTAGGGTTTGAGGTGTTTTCTTTCTTTTTTGCATTTTTTGAGGCCATGGATTGGTTCAACAAGGTTTCTAGGGTGTTTTCTATGTGTTTTAGGTCAAAAATAGGTTTTGAATGAAAAAATACATAAACCCCATTTTTCTGACACCACAGTGGTCGAAATCTGGGAATTCAGACAATGCATCATCTATTTTTGTCAAAATAAAATGGGGCGGATGATCCATTAACTTAAAAAAAGACCTCGCATGCGCCACTTCTTGATGGGCCAAGCGCTTGGCATGGCTTATTTGGCCCAATAACGTTTGACCTCATTCTTTTTTTTTTTATTTTTTAATTAATACATTTTTTATATAATTTTTAAGTTTATGTTTTAGTTGATACCATTTTTCTATGATTTGTTTTCTTTTGCTTATTTAGCATATTTTAAATGGCGATGCTATTTTAATTATATTCGGTGTATTTAACTTTTAATGATGTTAGTATGATTTAATTTTTTTATATATTTTATACAAATTAAATTTATTTCTTAAAAATAATTTTTTGTTATAATATTTTTAAAATGTGTAGCCCTGCATAGTATTATTTTTTTCTTTTCTTTTATTCAATAAATTTTATGTGTGTATTGATTTTTGTTACAAATTGATTTTAATAAACTCAATTGGATAAATGATACATGTTGTGATATTAAATATCTTGATTTATATTTGTATTTATTTTTCAATTTTGTTTTTATTTATCATCAATTTCTTTTTTCTATTAAATTATCTCAATCTCATGACCTAGGATGCACGATAGACATGTAATCTGGACATATCTCATGTCCAAGTCACGAGTTTCATGTGTTAGCCCAGCTTTGCCCCGGGAAATATTTTTTTTTAATTTGTTGTTGTTACCTTATTTTTTTATTGTATTATTAAATCAATCAAGATTTAATATAGTTATTGAATTCCTCTTATTTTTTAAAAAACATAATCATCTTCTAATTGTTTTTTTTAGATTTTTTTTAATCTGGTAAATAGCATTGTAAGGGCCACCAATCTAATTATATGCTCTGTTTGTTCGTTAAGTTCACTTGCTTTACTTATAAACTAATAATTAGTTTTTGTCCATATCTAAGTTTGTTTGAAATATGAGAAATTAACAACGACAGGTTGTTGGTTGTTCCTTTCAACTTATTCCACGAGCCAAGAAAAGAAGTACAATGATATTGATGCTAGTTGGAACAAAACACGTACGTGACCTTGTGTTTCACATTTCATAACATGTTTTTCTCTTTTAGTTTCTTTTGTTTGAAGGTGTGTATCCCACTTTAGTTTCATAGTTTTTTTTTTTTGAAAAAAAGCTAGCACCTTTTAATTTTTGTTTTTTAGAAAATAGTAATCCATGTTTTGTTATTTATTATCTTTTAACTTGTGGATTTTATATTTGAAGACGATTATTTTTCTAATAATACAAAGATATTCAACAACTTATTTTTTAGAGTTTTTTAGTTTTACAAGAATTTTTAATAAACAATGATATAGTTTTCAAATGTGTTGATGATTCCTTAATATTTCAAAATCATTTATTTTAAGAATTTCGTATTTATTCAGCTACACAAGGAAATAAATGTTGAAATATTTAATGATAAATTATTTTTGGAATAAATTATCTTTTTGTATTAATCTAAATTATTTTAAATTTTATTTGTTGTTTTATTTTATTATGCAGATATTTACATTTAATTGATGGCTTATATTTTAGTTTGAGTTTGTTTTGGCTCAAAATCAATATTTTAGAATTCTTTTATGTATTAAGCTTTTGTTAGTTGATTATTAACTTGGGCTCACTAGTTTGTAATCCAATAAGGATTTATTAGGGTTATTTAGGAGGACTATATATTATTTTTTGTACTGTAAAATTCAACAACCATGATGTTTTGAATAAACTTTTGTTTTGCGTGATACAACACGTTTCTCTTTAGTAGTTCATAAAAATATTTATTAGACCATTCACATAGTTTACGTGGGTCAAATCTCCATATAGTATTATTAAATCTTTATCTGAATACTTGGAATTTTCTGTTTTTACAGGTCAGGCTATATCATTGAATACATAAAAAATACAAACCTTTCAGAATACATTAAAGTTTTCTCAATATTTTAGAGTTGAAATTTCGGTGCTTGAGTGTGTGTGTGTGTGTGTGTGTGTGTGTGTTAGATTGTAATTTTTAAAACTCGAGAAATCCTAGAACTATATGCTGCATCATTTTGTAAGTGGGTTAGACCAAAATCACGGGGTGACAAATTGATAGATGGTGAAACGTGGCTTGACCAAGGCTAGAGGATGATGAATGGAGAAAAATTAAGGATGATTCTTAATTGAAAGAATGGCGGAGGAAATCTCATCGTGATAAACATCGGAGGAAAATAACGGAAGAATGATTACCGTGTCCCGCGGCCGAAAGAAGACTAGACAAGGCTGCGCCATCCGCGTAAATAATTTTTCTTCTCGAGTTCTGGTTTCAAATTGCCTACAAATCAAAGAAAAGAATTACGGATTATTGAATTTCTTCAAGTCACTATACTAGTGCAACTTTTGTTAGAGTACATTTTTTCTTTAATAGCTTTTCTCCCACATTTGTTATATTCAAGGACCAAATTAACTATTTTTAAAAATATTATGCATATATATATATATATATACACACACACTAAAAATAAAAATTGAGCTTACCCAACCAAGCTATATATAGCTCGGTTGGGCTGAATCTATCAACCTGACCGAGCTACCTTGAACTTTTATTTTTATCCCAACCAAGTTACCTTGTAACTTTTTTGGGCTGATTTTCAAAGTTAAAAGGTTTACCTTTTTCTCTCTTATCTTCTTCCATTTTTTTTTTTCATCTCAATAACGAAAGCACACATAGCTTCTTTACACTTTATATTTTTTCTATTCTCTATAATATCTCAGATTTTCATGACTCTTGTATTATGAGATATAAGTTGAAATATTTTTAATTATCATTGAGGTTTTTTTCGGAACAAAATTGAAATTTTTTACTATTATATCATTCCAAATAATATTTCAGATAAAATTGCTTGTAATTTTTTATCCTTATATTAGAAGTGAATGAGTAATATTACTCCTAATAATATTTGAAGTACTGACACCCATAAAGGTTTTCTTTTCTTTATATTAAAATTGAATAATATATTTCCTTTCCAGAAATAAGTTTTTAATATTTTTGAAATGTAGGTCAAAATCTATTGGAATTTTACAAACTTGTTGTAAAATCCATTCAACACTTTTTCTTAAAACATGCCAAAGTATTTTAGATTTAAAAAAAAATGCTTAAATAATTTTTAGTATTCTTGGCCTTGTGCAAAAAAAAAACTTTTATTTTTTTGAAAATATGTTTTATTATTTTTAATGCTTTGTTTGACAAAAACTCATTTTCTTTTGAACAAAATTGTTAAAATAGGCTTAAGGACATGTTTTCCAAATACACCCTTGCCAAAAATTTCTTTATAAAAAGAATGGGAACCAAACTAGGCCTTACCTATCTAATCTAAATTTGATCAAATCAAGTTTACCTGAAATCTTTGGTTTGACCATAAAACAAATAAAAAACCACTAGTTTGACCCCAAAAATCAAAACATATCAAACTTGCAAAAAAAAAAACATGAAAGTTTTTTTGTCCAAATAGATCAAAATCCAGAAAACTCAAGAATATGAAGAACATGCCTAGTATCAAAATTCTGACCAAATAAGAACAAAACAAAGACAGGCATGCTAGAAATCAATTACTAAACAATAATCAAGCATCAAACATCAACGATTATCAACCAATAATTATGATTTGATCAAAATAGTTTTCGATGCAAAGACGAAACCTTAGGATTAAAATCCGGAAAAAATAGTTATTGATGTAAATTAACCATTGATTAAACAAATCTCACAAAGTTGTTGGTGTAAAGAATTGGACCAAAATTGATCCAGATTATGAAGCCAGCATAATGTTCTTTCTAACAACATAAAGAACTCAAACCCAAAAAACTTAGTTACTACCTATCCCTGGAAAATGCATTCCAAGACCTAAAACCAAGCTTTTTTGGTTCACTCAAACCATATTATCATTGTTATATATGATTGAACTAACATGAACAACAAACAACACCTGAATAAAAAACAAATCATGCTTAATATCCCAATTCATAAAACTACCAAATTAAAACACCAAACATATTCAACAATCTAATGTTCAAAATTGATATTTTAACATTCAATAAGACTCACATAAACCCAGAAACCAAAAACATACATCAAATTAAACATCAAAAGCCTACTGCCACTTTTGGACAGTTCCAAAACCACTTCATTCTAAAAAAAAAATCACAAACATCTTTTTGGCATCAAATAACATTAAAAATCAGGTTTGAGCAAAGAAAGACAATATTTTTTTTGCATTAATCAAAATCCAAGCTCAACATAATATAACACCAAAACAAGTTCAAAACATTATTAAAACATATAATGAAGAGCTAGAGGCATGCCTCTTGGACATCACCTTCTAGTTTAGAAAAGGCTTATAGCTTCAAAGCTTCAATCAATGGTTATTGTCCTTTTTGCTATCTTTTGCAAAAATTTCCTCCACAAATCTTTACCTTTTCAAAGCTTAAAAAAACCTTTGTACTAGGCTCATGAACCTTCATAACTAGATCTTTTTATCAATATGTTTCTCTCCTCCTTCTCCTTCTTTTTCTCTGAATTTTTAATGGGTATTTATAAGCTTTTGCTAAGTTTTTTTTTAATGGATTCAATCAAGGATTGATCATGATTGATCAATGTTTAACCCATTGATCCAAATAGAAGGGTTTTAGACAGGTTTTAATAGCTGAAAGCTTTGTACTTTGTTAGTTTTTGCAACAAACTTGATTTTAGAGATTTTAGTGGTTTTACAAAACATAAAGGGTAAGGAGTTGTTTTCATCCTTTTAATCTTGAGAGAAACTTAATCAACTTTTGATAAGAACTCACCGAAAAGGTTTGAAGTGTGAATACATAAAAAAAAAAAGTAGTTTCGCACAATTGGTATCATAGTCATGGCTGACTGAGTTAACCACATTCAAAGCCTTGTTGCAGCAATTGTGACGTCATCGTCATCAAAGACTACCAGAAGATGGTAAAGCAGGTGCATATATTTTTTGGATCCAACCTTGCTCAATTTAAAGGTCTATAGCTTCACATTCATTCGTTTGAAGATACCAACTCGATTGGCCCAGAATTGCTCAAAGAAGAAGATGAATAGTGGGCAAACAACATTTTGTCTACCCTCTATTCCAAACGATATGTTTTGAGCATGAACCAAACAATATGTTGTCTAGGTTACCGAGAAATTAGGAATTTGGCAAAAATTCAATTTAATCCTTGATCTTTTTATTTTCTTTAATTGCACCAGTAATTGTCTTATAACTTTTAAACTTGTGTAATTTTACCCCTATCAAACTCAATTGTCAACCCAAAGTTCAAAGTCTTTTTCAATTAAGTTCTTGGTTATCAATTTATGTATTTTGACCTGTAATTGATTAATAAACTTTCAATGTTTTTCAATGTGACCCCTAATAAAACCAATGTCAATCCCTGAAGTCTCATGCCTTTTACAGTTTGGGTCCTTGATTTTGAACTTCTTCAGTCAAGCCTCAAATTGACCATCAAACTTTAATATTTATACAATTAAACCCTTGTTTTGACAACAATAGCTTTTTAAAATTGCAATTTGACCCTCAAACTCTAATTTTCTTGCAATTAAACTCCTAATAAATTCAATTAAACATTGAAAAATTCCAATTAAGTCATTAAACCTTGAAAAATTCCAATTAAGTCATTAAACCTTAATAAATTGCAATTAAACCCTTAATAAATTCAATTACACCTTGAAAAATTCCAATTAAGTCATTAAACCTTAATAAATTCCAATTAAACCCTTAATAAATTCAATTAAACCTTAAAAAATTCCAATTAAGTCATTAAACCTTGAAAAATTCCAATTAAACCCTTAATAAATTCAATTAAACCTTGAAAAATTCCAATTAAGTCATTAAACATTCAATTTTGAATTTTCCTTCTCAAATTCAATTTTTCTATTCAAGGGGCCTTCACCAATCCATTTTAGACTGTTAATTTTTCCAACCTTGTATATTTTGATCCTCCCCTCCCAATCTTTGATAATTTTCTAGGCACTCTTCATGTTTTATCCACTTATATATTTTCTAGTTTTTATAATTGTTTTTGTATTTTCTTTTTCTGATTTGTTTTTGTTTTTTTGTTTTCTTTTATGATTTTCTATGTATTTATGTAGGGTCCCAAAATAGATAACAACACTCGATATGAAAATTGAACAGGTTAAATTGTAAAATGACCAAACTTATCATGAAATTAGAAAAAAAAATTCCATATCATTAGGTGACCAATCTTAATATAAAATGAAAATGGTCCATGTTATCAAGTGACCAACTTCTATATAAAATAAAAGGGCTTTATATTATCAAGTGACCAACAACATAAAATAAAAAGGTACGTATCATAAGGTGACACACCTCAACATAAAATAAAAACAGGATTTCATTATCAGGTGACCAACCTCAATATAAAAGAAAAATGGGTCCATATTATTACATGACTAGCCTCAACATGAAATACAAATGGGTCAATATTATCAAGTGACTAACCTTAATATAAAATTTAAACAAGGTATAATTATTAGGTGACTAACCTCAACAGAAGATTTAAATGGGGTCCAATTATCAGGTGACTAGCCTTGAAGAAATTTAAATGGGTCAACTCAAAAGGAAACCATTCTCGAAGAATGATATTTTTACAGGAACTCACTCAAAGTGATTTTTAACTTGTCTTTTTTTGTTTGTCATTTCATAGAAAAATCATCTTGAAGTGATTTCAAAATTTTACTCATATTAAAAAGAGACCAGCTCGAAATGATTCTAAAAACTTGTCATTTTATAAAGCAATCATCTATCTTGAAGTAATGTTTGAAAATATACTTATTTCTTATTGAGAGATAAGTTTGAAGGAACTTTCAATTATATGGGGGAATTTGTTTTATAATAGCAAATGATTATGATATTATTTCTAAATGATACCTCTTGAAGATGAGGGAAATCACAAATTTTATATTTTGGAAGTTCAATATCTCTTTTTTATATCATCTATTTCTATAAAGACTTTTAGTTGTGGAAGTGTCGATAACTGATCTCTAGCAGCTTGCCTGAATTGTTTAGGTGACATAAGTGCCTTCTAGGCTCACTATCGGTTTGTCTTCTCATGTTCTCCACTTTTAGGCATGGTTTGTTCATCATCTTATCCCATATTGGTTTTATTTATTGTTACAGTGTAGTATGATGATATATGTTCATTATTGCTCACTTTTCATAATCACTATGAAGAAGTTGTTTCCTTTACCACTCATGACTTATGATAGGGTTTTTCATGTCATAATTTGGATATTTATTTGCAAAGGGTTTTTTCAAACTAAATTGCCCCCTAGTTGATCTAGTTGTATTCATCTTTTTGATAGCCATTAAAAGACATACATCATTAGCATCATCATTATTATTATTTTTAAGAACTTTTTGCAAATTTAGCCATGAAAAGTTTTGTTATAAAATATATTTTTTCAAGCAATCATCTTTTTATGTTTCAAGACCAAGCCATATATATATTTTAATGATTATGCTCATGTAATTCTAATATTTATAATGCAATCATTAAGATGTAAATATAAAAGTATTTTAATCACACGGACATTTAAATTTCTTTGATTAGAAAGTCCAAAATAGATCATTCAAGTGTTGTGAAATAATTTTAGGTTTTATGTTAGGCACACATTTAAATGGGTGTTGGTTGAAAAAGAATAGTTATCCCAAGAATTTAGTGCTATTTTGAAAAATGAATTACGTAGATGAAATATTTGGCAAATAAAGGGCTATTTTAGAAAGAAGAGATTGGATTTCAAAATGAGAGTTCTGGCCTTTAAAAAGCATCTGCTTTATATTGTATTAATTTATTTCCTATTTATTGATGGAAATCCATGATTCAATATTATAAAGAATGATATGCAACACAAGATTAAGTTATGATTTTGATCGAAAAACATCTTTCTTCATTTCCGAGAGGCTAAAATTTACCAACACAAACAAATTATTTTTATAAGAAAAAGATTTTAAAAGCATGTAATATAAGGTAAGGTTTGTGTTTAAGTTCGTGTTTTTGAAAGAATAGGATATCCATAAAGTTTAAAAGATGTTTAAGGGTTCAAAGATATACAATCATTTATTTGTGTAGAGATGTTTTTAGACTTGTAACCTTGACTTTGTTATTTTTATTAATCTTATTAATTATAATTATTATAATTTTTTAATTGTTTCTCGTGCTTTATCATTGATATTTTGTGTTTAAGTTTGGACTTTACATTATCATTAAGGACACTTTAGAAACCTTTTCGTCTTCTTTTATTTTTTTTTATTTTGTTTATCATTTTATTTATCATCCGAGCATTTGCTAGATCTTTTTTAGCAAATTTGTAAATACAAAATGATAAGTAAACAGTCTAAAATTATAAAATGGCCAATCAGTGGCCGAACTGCGTTAAAAATATATTTTTTTGAAAATCTTTACATTTCTTTTTAAATGTAATCAAAACGAGGGATTAAGATCGAGTGACGACCGAACTTGTAGCTTTAAATAGCCTCCTTTTTAGGGCAGTACTAGAAAGTAGAGATTCTACTTGAAGGAGTTTTCTTTTTTTCAAATCAGCAAACTTAACAAATTTATTTCAAAAAATAATATAACATGAGAAAAAATTGAATAAATAGTACGTTTGTTTTGATTGCGAAAATCTTACTTGGGCATAATAAAAATTATCTGATTGCATCAGTTCCACTACCAGAACATGATTGCGTTCATGAGACCGGCACAACATATATTTTTTTTATTTAGTGGGTGTCCGGGTCAGCTTGCGCGCACGACAACTGATCTCACGGCTCACTGAACATCCTGCAAATCCAATGAGCATGTAAGGCACCACAAGAATGACAGACGTGCACAAGAAAATTCTAACCCAGATGCAAAGAAAGGAACAAGTCCTTACCACGCTAGCCCAATACCTTTGTTTTATTTGTTGCTGCCGTGGAACTGTCGAAACAAAATGTTCTTACTTGTCGCTGCAGTTTACTACCGCTGCAGTTTTACTACCGCAATCTTTGAATTTCATCCGCTGAACAACTTGAATTATTTGCTTTCTTTTGTCCCCGACTCAACCATTCCTTCCTTGTATGTTTCCTGCATGGTTTTCAAACTTGCCCAAATTCTCTCTTCATACACTCGAGTGCCACCAATTTCTTTCAATAAATCAAGACGTTAAGAGTCTTTTATCAATGTCAATAATGTAATCTATTAAGTATCAGAAGAAGCAAAAAGGAAATTTAAAATTGAGTAGATAACGAATATACTTAAATTATAGGAAAATTAAGCCATAGCAAAAGGTTCGAAGAATCAAGCCTTTCCTTGCGGCACTACACAGTATGGATTGGAGCGACTGAACCCAGCACTTCCCGGTAAATTCGTCACCTCAGTTTTCGTAAAAAATTTTAGAACTCTCTATCATTGAGCTACCAGAAACAAAGCAAAACATGCATAACATTGAGAAGACAAGAAGAAAACGACAAAGGAACGCACACCATATGTAACAATATCTCTTATGAGAAAAAAGTAAAACGGTTCCAGGGAACATTGTAAGAAGCACCAATCAATTTTATTTTTTTACTATGCTATTTCTTTAAATAAATTTATTGACAGTTCCAATTTGAAAAAAAAAAAAAAAAAAAACCTCTTACTTAAAGCCCTCGTCTCCAATCCCATATGAGCCTTTTTTGGACAAATTATAGTGAGATCCAGCTAACGAAATTGGACCATTTAGTACATGGGCTATGCCTAGTTGTTCACAACACGTTGTCTTGGTCTTCCAGTTCAAATACCAGACATGGAACCTTCTAAAAACAAAAGAACATGCCCTAAAGAATTCTTACCTTTTCCTTTCTTTTGCTGTTTATGCTCTCTCAAAGTCGTTGATTTTTTAAGAGATCGTCACTTAAAAGTCCGCTAGTGTTCGACAAATGTCCTCAACGAGGAAAATGCCAGGAGATCCTTCTCTCAACACGGGCACAACACAATTCTGAAAGCACTGGCAACAGCACTGCATGCCAGCTGTTTAGTCCTACAGGCAAGTGTACCATCATGGAAGGTGAGAAACAGCCTATGCTTCATCTTTTTTCATCTCAATGTGTTCTATTAAGAAATGGAAGTGACATGCAAACAAATTTATGAAGCGTTTTGCTAACTTACTTTTATTGGAACTTGTCCTTCGACAATTAGAAAAGTCAAGCTATACACAATATGACATATTAGGAATCACATTAGAAAGTTATTAAGTGTAATTTATATAATTTTTTAATATATATTTTAAGTAAAAGTCTTGTATAGGTTATCGTATATTTAATTTTTATTAAATGAAATATAAATAATAAAATTTGAACTCATGATGATAGATCGATCAACAAAACTCTAATATAAAATTAAAAAATTATCTAAACCTAATAAATTAAGTTAAAATAAAATGATTCTTTGAAAATAAAAAGGACCTAGAAGTAACTATAGCTAAAATAAAATGATCACCCAATAATCAACATCACAAAGAAGGTAATTTATCTTGCTTTTAACAATGAAATCGAGCATTCGTCAATTAGTTGAATATATATGGATTGTTCAGGATAGATGAACAACTTGCTTCAATCAGTTCACTTCCCATTAAAAAAACATGGTTGTTTAAGCAGAAGATGGAAGTGCATCATTACTACCTAACATCAGAACTGCATATGACATGTTTGGCCTATTTTATGGATTTGTGAATGAAAAGTTGTTTCTATTAAAACTTTACTTAAAATAAAGTTGTGTATTTTTAATTTAGAAAGTTGTAATTTTTTTATTTTAAAAGTTACGTTAAAATTAGTTGTTAGAATTGCCAATTACATAGAAGTTAAGTTTATATGTCAAATATATGTATTTATCTGTGTAAATATATACTCTTCTTGAAAAATAAATAGTTTATCTATTCTTATCAAATTGAATAGCTCATTGTGTTGGAAAAAAGGAGATAAGAAAGGCAGTGCATATAAATTACTTACAAGTACAATTAAGTCAAGTTTATCTGTCAATTATATGTATTTATCTGTGTCGATATACACTCTACTTGAAAAACAAATAGTTCATCTCATTTAGGTATTGGTTCGGGTGTTGCCTCTTTTATTATACCTTATGCATTTCCTTTGAGACACAGCAAATTGTATTGTTACTTGGAGCTTGCTTGGTGAGTAAATTTTGACTTCTAAACTGTTCTCAAATAATTTCATTATGGAAGTCAGACACATATATATATATATATATATATATATATATATATATATATATGATGTAAAACAAATTTGGAACTTTAAATTGTGTCTTAGTTCTCCCCTTTTTGACAAGGTTTTTATGATGACGTTTCAGGGAGGACAATCTAATCACGAGGCATGTCCCTGTTAAGAAAAATTACATGAGTAAATTGGTCAATAGGCTATTAAGAATCTTGAAATTCATATGGGTGTTAGTCTTGATTGTAGACACTTCTTGATGAATGAATTCATGAATCAAGGATACAAAATATAGGAGCCAATCCCTACTACAGGTTCATCAATATTGAAAATAACTAAGGAAGCTGGCAAACATGATTTTGGTTCTATGCATCGATGGTACTTGTTGGGGGATTCCGACTCCCCATGCGCGGACCTGTGGTGTTCTGATAGTTGTCCATTGAAGGCTAAGCACACTGACACAATATTTAACGTGGTTCGGCAAATTGCCGACATCCACGGGAGAGGTCCATTTTATTAGAGATAGAGAAAGGATACAATAAATACATGGAGGAGGAGGATTACATCCACTCTACTCTACTCCCAGCTCTCACACACTACTGTTGCTGCTGCTGCAATGGCAGCAAGGCTGCTGCCATTGCAGCTCTCTCTCTTTTCTCTCTACTCTTTTACACACACTCACGTTCTCTCACTCTCTCAACCCTCTCATTTTGCTCTCACAAACATGCCTCTTTTATAGGCAAATATGGTCAACATGGAGGGGCCAATAAAGCCTTAAAGCATGCCACTAATTGTGGCACTAGTGGTGCTTCCACTTGCTTGGTGGTGGGGTATTGCCACAAAATGGCAATATCCTAACAATCACCCCTTTTGCCATTTGTATGGGCAATTTTCCTCTTACTTCTTCAGCATAAGTTTGCATTCTGCAGCTCTTTTCCAAGCTTCCATTCTGAGAGCGTCTTCAACACAACATTCCCCTTTGAGCGTATCAACCATGCTCAGTCCGGAATGATTTTCAAGCCTTACACCAAGGCTTACAACACCCCCTCAAACAAATATTCCCAAGTGCGACGGTCATTGAGTATTTCAATGTGATCACAAGCTCACCACTTTTCCAAGAGTCTACTTATCCAAGAGTTGCGCCTGCCCTCTGTTCCACCCTAGGAACCACGCCTTACTTCTCCGTGAGTCTCTCGCTCTTAGTCTCAAGAGTCCAGGTAGCTCTCCACCTTTAACCATGGGGGTAGCCCATTAAAGGTTGATCCATATCTGTCTTCATACTCTAAGTATTACAATGTCATTACCGAGCTCACCACCTTGACAAGAGTCAACTTGTTCCCGGAACCTGCGCATGCCCTCTGCTCCTTCATAGCAGCCGCGTCTTAATGCTGCACAAGTCATCCACTTATTGTCCAAGGCAAATGTCTTCTAGCTCATTGATCTTTAGCATGGGGGCAATATCCATGAAAGTCAATCTTGCATTTGTCTTCATACTCATCATAGCCACTTCATTGGCTATACACCTGTCCATTCATGTCTAGCCATCATATTGGCTCTGGGGCGTTCTGAATTGGGGCTCATATCATGGCCCTCACACCTTCTCTAAGGTGTCTTCGCCCGTTATCATGAGGCGGTCTGATCTGGAGCTCCTATCGTGGCCCTCACACCTTCTCTCTAAGGTGTCTTCGTCTTTCATAGGCGGTCGCATCCTCTTTCAGCTGGGATGCTTCAAAGTGGCTCCAAAAGTATCTACCACCATGTGCACTATGGGAGATCACTGCCACTGATTACATAGAAAGAGAAAGTTGCGGTATACTCGTCGCAATCCTCCACCTCGATTTCTATGTTTGGAGCTTCTGTGCCTTTCTGCTTGATAGCTCCACCTACACCAACTCTCTTTGGTGTCTTCACCTTTCATCATAGGCGATCGCTTTTTTTTATAGGCATTTGCACCCCCTCAATTAGGTGCTTCTACAATAGCTCTCTTTCTATCCTTGCATGCATTGGAAAGGTCTTCGCATGTTGTCTTCATCAAGATTATAAGAGACTTCCTGTTGTACAATCTCTACACAGTCTCTACTCTGAGCTTGATCTGGGAACACTTCTTCTCCTTGCACCTGTTGTCTCATTACAGTACCTCATTGGATCCTATGGGTACACCTGCACAATCTCTGTGTACCCTCGTGCAATTTTTGTTCTCCAGATTTCTCCTTATTCCTTGCTTATGTTTGACAGCAACTCATCTTATCATAACACTTGTCCAAGTCAAAATAGGGTGCCAATCTTATCCCCTTGCTGTATTTCTCTTCCATTATCAAGGTCTTCATCAATTCTTCCCTTGAGAAATCACAGTCACCGAATCTAACTTCTTTGGAGAAATCACCACTCCATCAAATCCTTGATCATACGGAACCCAACTGTTCCCTTGTGCCGTCATCTTGCTAGTCTTCAACCGTTTCATTACAAGCTGCTATATATACGAAAATAGTATCGTATGGATAATCCTTCCACTAAGCAAGTTCTCAAGAAATATTGGAGGGGTCACACTGGTCCCGCTTAAAACCCAATCTCCTAGACAGAACTTCTTAGGCCATATCTATCCATCGTACTATCTTTCCGTATATACAACCATTTGCTAGCTTTGTCGCGGCTTTCCTTTACAAGTGATCTGAAATATACTGGTTTAATACATGATTTCTCAACATCTGGTGAGACTACCAGTGCTTAGATTCATTAAGATTGGTCTTCGTCAATTTTCACTCTACACCTCTAATTGTCCACATGATCGGGTGTCCAGAGTGTCCCAATTTTGCCTTCCTTCATAGCAATTAAAATTCTCCCCACTTAGCAGTTCAGCACATGTAATTGGGTAAACATATGCACCTTCTTCTTCTTCATCTCCATCGACCACCACGATGACCTTTAGATGCCTCCTAATCGAGCAATCTCTTTTGTTAATTCACAAACACCACTTTCGGTCTCAAATCTCAATGATCGAACCATACCATTGCATTCGGAACGATCAAATTAGCTGGAAACAAGTCTGAAATCGTTCAAATCGCATTTTAGA
>Ga0325404_1002493_pt1 | contig 19733 bp, 13 predicted proteins | sample PopdelMetagenome_18_FD_205664 | JGI IMG/M metagenome (GOLD analysis project Ga0325404, IMG submission 205664) | Populus deltoides microbial communities from Bellville, Georgia, United States - Xylem-Control-R1 | ecosystem: Host-associated > Plants > Phyllosphere > Stem > Wood/Secondary xylem... | reverse complement strand
TGTATTGAAAATTTTAAAATTATTTGCATTACTTTTCTCCAGTCGGCATTTGAGCTGATGGTATTTCAATTATCATTTATGATGTCATTACCTGCTGAAGGCACCCTAATATTAGCAGCCAAAGTGGGGCGATCTGCCTGGACATTTTGAAGGACCAGTGGAGCCCAGCGCTCACTCTAAAGACAGCACTTCTTTCTGTCCAAGCATTACTCTCTGCTCCTGAACCTGACGATCCTCAAGATGCTGTTGTAGCACAACAGGTCTGGTTCGCTGCCATTCTTTGCCTCAATGTCGCTGGTTCTGTATTATATATCTCTTTTGAGTTTGATTTATTTGCTTGTTGGAATACAATATCTCAGAGGTTATTAGATTTTTGCTATTTCTCACAATCTTTTCAGTAGATTTTCTATTCTAGTTAATTTTTTTCTCATATTCAACTTGGTGTTTTGGATATTGCAGTATCTTAGAGACCACCAGACCTTTGTTGGCACAGCTCGCTACTGGACAGAAACTTTTGCCAAGACCTCATCGCTTGGGGTTGAGGAAAAGGTAACTTTTTTATTCTATATGCTCGTCTCGTTGATTCTATAATCTTCGCAAAATTTTCACAGCAGGTAGCACTTTCTAACATATCAATTTTTCTTTTGTATTAGAAACAACATATATATGTCTGTTAATACATCTGTAATGCCTTTTTTAACCTAATCTTGGTTGGCTCAGGTTCAAAAACTTGTGGAGATGGGTTTCCCTGAAGCTTTGGCGAGAAGTGCACTAGAATCTGTTGGTGGTGATGAAAACTTGGCTCTTGAAAAGCTTTGTTCTGGTTAAGGAGGGGATGAAACTGACAAAACTGAATAATTATATCCTCGTATAGTTTTACTTAACAAGTCCTTTTCTTTGGGCTACTTTGCCTGCTTTCTTTACTGTTCCTTTTACTGAGGGAATCTGCCTTCGACTTTCATCATATGGATGGAGTTCCTAAGAAAAACTGTATTGATTGCTGTTTAATCTATGGAGAAATCTTGGCTTGTACACTTTTACACGGGAAACCACTACCTGGTGCCTCTTTTTTTATCTCTTGGTTCTAAGATAAGCAATTATTTGACATACACAATTCCTGCTGCTTTGGGGAAAAAAACATGAGCTACAATGTGGAGAGCACCCATGGTTAAAGACAACTGTGTACCATGTTGTGATGGGAAAACACAAGCTTCCTTTCACATGCTAATGCTGTGATGACATTTAAAACAGCTTTGACAATAAAATCCTTGCAAAGTCACTCTTATTGATGTCTTTTCTATGGAGCAAATGCTCGAAAACTTACCTAAAATCACATCTAGACTAGCAAGAAACTAACCTTCAATGTAAATCTTTGCGAGAAAGGAGCCAGCAGAACAGAGAAGGCCGTGGGAATAACATTTATTAACCTTAATTTCCATGTGCTTTACACCGCTTAGCTCAGGGATGTGAAGATCAAGCACCTGAGCTTGCTGAATTAAAAGCACTCAATATTAGTAAGCAACATTTTAAGACTAATAAAGAAAAACATAATGAGCAGAAAACAATGTAGAAGAACACTCACATGCAGGAGTGCTGTCCAGGCTCACCTGAAGAGTTTGTGGCTGTCAAAGTTAACTTGACAGCTGACGTATCTCAGATACAATGTAGTCACAAAAACGAATCCCAAGAGATACTTCGTCGTTAACACTGGGAGGTTTCAGAAAAAAACCAGTCTCTACTTTTGGCCCACTGATCTTTACAAATATGGTGAGATTCACCGCCAGATATCTCAAGAACCTCCAAATTGCAGCAATCCCTTGTTTTCAACTCCTCCAACTTGAGCTGAACAGACTAGTCATTTCTTCTCTCTTCGTTCTTTTTTGCGCATTCGTTGTAAACTTGTGCTTCGCTTAATTGGGACAGAGATTTAGGTGGTGTTTATAATAATGAACAGAATAGTGGGAATGAAAGTTTTTATTTTTATTTTGTAGTTATTTGGTTGGAAGTAAAGAAATGAAAATCATTTTATGAGAATGAAAATTAAATATAATTGTGGAAGATAACGAGAATTTTATTTTAAAATAATAATAAATCATTTTTATTTATTACTTATTAACATGTTTTTTAAAAAATCTATATTATTGTTATTGTTATTACTATTACATCATCACCTTTTCTTTTATTGGCATTGCAATGAAATCATTTTATAATTATTATTTTTATTTAAAAAACAAGGTAATAAGAATTTAGATTTTATTATGATTTCTTGTTATTATTTCAAAAACAATATTATAATTAAAATATCATTTTAATTTCTCTATTTTTTTTTCATTACAATTCCTCCATTATAGTTCCAAAACATTCATGGTCTTTCCTTTTATAAGAATATACTACGAGCACAACTCTTAGATATTTTAAAACAAGTTCTTGCAGAATTGTGGAGCGTTATCCCACCTGAACATTTATAAGGACGTTAATTATTAATTTTTATGAATTAAAATTTTAAATTTTTTAAAATATTGGTTAAATCTTTAAAGAATTTTATAAATTTGGTGTAAATTTCAAAAGATGTGAAGAAAAATCAACAAATGTATTTTCTAAAAGCCATGCTAAAAAATCTCTCTCATTTTTATAAAGATCGGACTATATACAATAAGCAAAAAATATTTTTTTATTTTAATTTTCTTATAGAGCCATGTTTTGCAAAATCATATTTTTATTCAAAATAAATTGTTAAAACACGCCTAAGGAAGTGTTTATCAAATGCGCCATTAAGCCAAAATTATTTTTTTATCAAAATAGTGGCAAACCAAACAAAATCTTAAGCATTTGACCCGATTTTTAACTAGACCGAGTAAACCAAAAACATTGGTTCAACCATGAATCAAACCAAAAACCAAAGTTTCACCCAAAACTAAACTAGAATAGATATTTAAACCAAAACAAATCAAAATTAAAAAAACATAAAAACATAAAATTTTCTAACGAAAACGGATCAAATACCAAGGAAAATAAAGAACATAGCAAACAATGAAAAACATTCAAACTCAAACCCAGCAAAGTGAACATTAAAACAGACAAGATTTCAAGCAATAAAAAGCAAAGTTTTGTTTGCAATCAAGCATAGATAAAAAAATCAAGCATCCTTTTACTTCGATTATTACTGAAATATCATGATTTTTGCCAAAATAGGTTTCGATTCAAAATCAAAATCCTAAGATTAAAACCCATAAAAACATGTTATTGGTGCATGAAAACCCTAGATTATTTACTAATGATGATATACGAACTTGTAAAAACCAAAATCAAATCAAAATAAAATCTAAAATTAACACTCAACACAATGTTCTTCGGATAAATGTGAAAAAAATCTAACATACATTGTCAAGCCCAGAAAATAAATTTTAGACCTCTAGACCAAGCTTTCTTAGCCCCAACAAGCCATATTATTATAAACAAACATGTTTGAATAGCTAACAAATAACCTCAAATCATCAAGATTATGTATAAGATTTCAACTTTCAAAACTGCAATTCTATTATCAGCCAACAAAAACATCAAAATTAATCCAAAACCGACTCTTTAAACACCCGAGACTTTAACTAAACTTAAGAATCAAGAACATGCATTATCAACCTAAGAAAAAGCCATCAAACAACTACTACTAACTTTTTCAGATTCCAAAAATATCATTTGTCATCAAAATCAAACACAAACACCTATTAAACATCTCAGCAACATTTACAACAACTTCAAAATAAGATTAATCAATCAAAATAACATTTTCATTCATTAACCCATATAAATGCTAAAACACAAAATAATATCAAAAATATTCAAAAACAACGTTAAACATTGAAAAAGTATGAATAGGCAGGCCACATAGACTCTACTCTTGAGTTTTTACATGGTTATATCTTCTACAAGCTTGTTGGCTATAGGCTGATACTTCCCTTATCTTTTCTTTCCTTCTTTCCTTTTCATTTTCTATTTTTTTCAAAGCTTGCATGACCTTCTATGTTAGGTCTTTGAACCTTCACACTAGGGTCCTTTGTAACAGAGTATATCCTTACTTTTCTCTCTTCTCTCTCTATTTTTTTTAATTTCTAAGAGTATTTATAGGGTTTTTTTAAGTTTTTTTATGAATTCTCTCAACGATTGATCAAATCTCAATCATTTGATTAAAATGAGAGAGCCATAGAGAAATGTTAATAGCTAGAACCTTTGTCCTTCAATGGTTTTTTGAGGATGATGGATTTACCTAAGTAGTTTTCTCTTTCTTGAAGATAAAAACATGCATTTCTGACTTTTTGATCTTGGATGAAAGATTTATAGCCCTTGATAAGAACATTCTTGGAGTTTTTAAGTGTGAACACGTGAAAATGTTAGGTGATTTTACACAAATGAGTATCTCAATCAAGACTGATTGAGTTTTCCACTTTCGAGGCTTTGCCAAAAACACTCTGATGTAAACTTCATCGGAGACCCCCTGAACTTGGTAGAGGAGTTGTATACCTTTCTTTTGGATCTATCATTGTTCTATTTGGAGGTTTGTAGCTCCACATTTATTTGTTTAAAAATGCTAACTCAATCAACCTAAAATTTGAAAATGCAGTGATGGTTTATTAGAGACAAGATGTTAGAGACTTTTATGGAAGAATTAGGATATAAACGTCCAATTTCATGAAAATAGGGCTATAGAAGGGATGTTTTTCTTCCATTTATAAAAAAACCTCATGTCATTTAGAGGTTTAGAACTTCACAACGAGCTCTTGGAAGGTGTCAACTCGATCATTCAAAACTGTCAAAGAAAGTGATGAACAGTGGTTGAACGACATATCGCCTAGGTTAAACCTTTAGAAATTAGAGTTTTTAATTTGGGATCTAATAGATTTCATTTTAGTACCTGTTTTTCCAATTGCTTTTAATTGCACTTGTAATTGCCTCACAAACTTTTAATTTTATGCAATTTCTCTCCTGTCAAACTCAATCACCAGCTCTAAAGTTTAATGTCATTTTTGTTTTGGTCTTTGGTTTCTAATTTGTGCATTTGAATCCTTAATTGACCATCAAACTTTTAATTTTCTTTAACTTGGCCCCTGATTTGGTTAATTTCAGCCCTTGAAATCTTGCATCTTTTATGATTTGAACATTGGTTTTAAATTTCTTCTATCAAACCCCTAATTGACTATCAAACTTTTATTTTTTTCATAATTAAACCCACTAATTTGACCAATTAAACTTTTCATATGCCAATTTCAATCCCTAAACTTCAATTTCTTCCAATTGACTCCAAAAAAACTGATTTTGCTTGCAATTAAATCCTCAATAAAATTAATTAAGCCTTTCAAAATCCTTATTGAGACATTACTCATCCAAATTTGTATTTTCTTACCCAAATAAAAATATCTTTTATCAATCAGAATTGAGCCACCAATTTTATCAATCTTATACATTATGGTCCTCCAACTTCTCCATTTATCATTTTGGTCATTCACCACCAATTTGGGCAATCTTTTAGGCTTTCTTCATGTGTATCCTCTTATATATTTGGATTTTCTCTTTTTTTTTCTTTTCTTGATTTTTTTATGGGGTAAAAAATAGGTAACATTATAGACTACCTAAAAAAAAACATAATTTAACTAAAAAATTCAAGACAATTTTTTTTTTAAAAAAAATATTAAGACAATAACATATTGAATCGACTTGAGTTAACCTATGTTAACATGTAGAAACTGTGACTCAGGTCATGAGACTATGATAACTTCATAGAAAAAAAACATATTAAAGCTCAATTCTCAACCAACCCAATTTTAAAAAATAAAATTAAAAATAAATAATTAAAAAAAACCCGAGTTAACTTGCTAGCTTGGATTATAAGACCATAACCCAATAGAAAGCAAATCAAAATAAATCATGAAACTCAATTTCTAATCATTCCAACATCAAATGATGAAATTAAAAAACAATCATTTAAAAAAGGATAGAAACAAACCCGAGTTAACCCAATTTAACAAGCCAAACCCTTAACTTAGATCATGAGACTGAAATAACCTCATAAAAAGCAAATAAAAATAAATTATTAAGGTTAATTTTCAATTAACCCAAACAATAAATGATAAAATCAAAAAACAATCAATTACAAAAAGAAATTCATTAATCAATTTCAAATCCATACGATCTATTATTCCATTTCTCTCTATTTTTTTTTTTAAATAACTACACTGTCGATCTAATCAATATTTGTACCAATTAATTAAAACCCATATGTGAAACATTGGCATGGTGATAGCATTGTAAATTTCTAAACAAGGAATTTGTTCATTCATTAACCCAAAAAAATAAAAATTACAGTGGCGACGCCTTCATTTTATTAAATTAATGCACAGTGACACGTTTATATGGTTGAACTTAGTTGCAAGTTACACTTGGAATGGCAATAAAGATAATTCAATAAACACTCAAAGCTTCTGCAGAAGCATTATTTACCTATAATTAAGATCGTGGAGAAGACAATCAAGTGCAGTGATAAATAGTGACTCTTCTTGCATGAGGTGGATGGCAAACAAGCAACAGCATCATTGCCAAGACAAGAGCTAGCACAAACCCTAATAGCTTCGTATCATCATCATCATTTGGAATTGAGCAGCAGTACCCCATCTTTACACCTTCAACCTCCAATTCTGTATCACTTTTTCCTCAAGATGCCAAGAACCCTCTGAGGGGATATGGAGCTAGCCAAGTGCGTGGTGATCGTGCAGGAATAGATCGAAGGTTCGAGGCAATGACTCCAATCCACACGATGCAAAAGCAAGGGCATTTGTTGGCTGGCTCCAATAGCTGGCTCTCTCGCTTCCAATTATTTGTTTTGGATGCTTGTGATCAACCCTTTTGGTCTTTGTCTTAACCCTCATCTTTTCAGTACGACTGGGATTGTCTACCACACATGGGGTTGCTGTTCCACACATATATAATTAAGTAGTTTTTTTATTTTTTTCTGTATTTTAATTTACCTGTTCTCTACCACAAAAGGATATTAACCCTTCCTTGTAGAAGTGTGAGGTCCATTGCCCTACTCGTGGGGATCATTGATGCAAGCACAGAAGCATAATGCAGGGCCATTCAATTCAACTCTCAATAAAATTAAAATATCAGAATTAATAATTGAAAGATCAAGTAAAGGAAGGAAGTAATCAGAAGCATGGAATTTATATTATAAAAATAGCCTAGAGATCATCGAAATAAATTAAGATTAAGACTATGGCTGCCTATGTCCTTGTCAGAAAAATAAAAAATAAAAGAAAAGACATTGCATTAGGTTAATCCTCTATCATCAAATTAAAGAAATTTTTCTGGATTTATAAAATTTAAAACACGACTGTTCATAAATCATGTCAAGTAGATTTTAAATTTATGGGGAAAAGAAGAGCAAATTCCCTTCACTTTCACTAATTCATTTATTATTGAATTTTAATTTTCAGCCACTTTTTTATTGGTATATTAATTAATATTAGAACATGATTACACCGCGTTCCCAAAAAATTTTAATTTTATTTTTTACAAAAATTTAATATGATTTATATATTTTGGATCGTTTTGATATGCTGATATCAAAAATAATTTTTAAAAAATAAAAAAAATTATTGGCATGCATTTCAGCACAAAAAATTATTTAAAAAACAACCGCTACCATACTGCCAATCACCCACTAACACTTTAGTTTGGTATACTTTCTTTTCAGAAATTGATGTAACATTTTCGTTTTTTCATGTTCTATGATAAGTCAAACATCTATTGTGTTTTGTATTTATTTTTTAAAATTTTTTTAAACCATAATTTATTGAATAAAATTAAAAATGTGTATGGGTATATTGATTTGAACGATATTAAATTTAAGTCCCCAATAACATATTCTGATGGGAAAGAATTTAAAATTTATATAATAGATTTTAAATTCGAGTCAATTCATGTATATTTTGTAAGAACATGAAATAATCGGGATTTTCTCACTTCTCTTCGCCCATAAAATACACTTTTTAAAAAGTGGATTCCCTTAACCCACGAACTACACTTTTTGAAAAGTGGATTCCCTCTTATCCAAAAAAAAATATATTAAATTCGAGATCCACAAAACAGATGCTAAAGAGAAGGAATAAAATGGTGTCTGATGCGCTGATCTTATAACTTCATGGTAAAATGAGGTTTACTCTTCAGCTCTACGCAGTGTTGCCTAGCTTAGCATGCTTTTCTTTGTTTTAGGAAGAATCTTCCTTAATTTTCCATGATGCTGAAGTTTTGGAGAAGCAAAGAAGTTCGAGACGAGCGTAATTAGAGCCCTACGTCCATATACTCTCTCTGCCATAAAGCTGGAGAAACCGTGAGAAAGCTGGAGGGTTTCGGCAGCAGACTCTCCCTGATGCTTGCTGGGCTGATTTCTTTTCCCGTGATCTTCATTCTTGGATTTCCAAGGAGTGTATGTGTACTGGTGCTGATCTTTGTCTGTGCATGCTTGCTGGGGCATTTGGATGTCAAGGATTGCGTTTATACAGCAACCTAATTTGTTAAAAAAAAAAAACGACGAATTTAGAGGTTGGCCTAGGTTATAGAATAACCTAGAATATAAGAATATATCGGAAGTAATTAGAGTTGTAGAATGTAAGATAAAGCCTTGCTAAAATATAATAAGTTCAGCTAATAATTTTCTTATGATTGCTCGCTCTCTCATACTGAATAATGAGGATGATGAGATTTACATCCAAAACATTAGGCCCGAGACATAAAATACGAGACAAAACCTAGACCTGAAACACAAAATACAAAGCATGACCCAAGCATAAAAACCTAGGGCTAGGGTGTGCGCTCGAACTCATAAAGCCCAAACGTGACTACTCCTTTTTAAACATGGTCACACTGTATGACCCAACTCATCATCAGACCCAGGAGGATGACACAATTTTCAAAAACCTCAATTGACCCAACTGGCCAGTAAATCATTGGTCTTTGTAATGGGTTCGGGGTCTTCACCGAGCTTGATGAAGCCACGCGCCCAGGCACGCATATCCCAAAGCATGGACAGAAGATGTCCAACCCCAAATACATCCACCAACCCTTAGGCGTATTGTTTAAGTTTTTGAATTAAATTAATTTTTTAATATGATATTATAATTTTAAAAATTAAATAGTCATAAATTTTAATATTTTTATTTTTATATTATTATTTTTATTTATTTGATAAAAATTAAATATAAGATAATATGAGTCTATAAATTTTAAACCTAAAAGATTTTCACTTGAAAAAGTATAATAAGAAATAATATAAATTATATTTTAAAATTTTATCTAATAATTTAAATTTTTAAGTTGAATTGAAATCAGTCGGCGCATATGATTTCATTTCTTTTTAACTATGAATCATGAACAGTCAAGTTGCTTAACCTAAATTGATTGCTATTAGATCAAGAGTTCCAATCTTTTTTCCATTCTACTTTTATTTCTATAAAAGTTTGAGTGAAGGGAGCTTATACTACACATTCATGCATTAATAATACTGAAAAACTTGATTGAAGGAGAAGGACTAGTAGAAGAAGAGAGACGTCAGGTCATGGAAGGAGGCCATTAAATAAGGGGAATTTAATCGCACTGGACTTGCAGATTCAACACGTTCAAACCATCGTGTTTTCATGTGTTCAAAACGTTGACTTTTGCTTGCTGTAGCTGCTCTCCCCAGAAACCAGACTCTCCTCGTCAACTTTGTTGTGGCTGCCATGAATCCCCAGGAGTCAAGACATTCTTCATTCTTATATTTTCCTTCGAGGTCACTCTCATTCCATGTAATCACGCCGACTAATTTGGCTAGTTTTACCTGGTCAATTCATCATTCTCCCATGGACTCGTGACTGTAGAAATGTTTCTTTTATGAAGAGAGTTATCAAGAGGCTCTCGAGTTATGCATAAAATACAACTATGCCCTAATTTAAGCTTCCGAAGACAAGTCTTTAATTATAGCTTTCAACTTTAGCCTTAATCAGACCGTTAAGCATTAAATGCTTCGCAACCACTTTACCTGGACAGGACATTCGAATAATTAAACTGCCCGTGTAAGATTAAAGAATGCTACATTCCTCGAGTAAATCTAAGCAAGGAATCAGTACTTCATCATATCTCGGAAAAGAGGAAAAGAAAAGAAAAATACAAAAGAAGAAGAATCAGTACTTCACCTGGTAGGTAATATTTCTCTGATTACACGTTAGAATAAACTAAGCCCCGTGGGAAAGGCACCGCAGCATAAGAGAGAAAATATTATTTATTAAAACAGTATAATGATAAAATTGCCTTTCTTTTTTTTAAAAAAAATTATTTGTTTTAGTTTGGGGTAAGATGTCTTTTTATCACTTTTTTTTTTAATGGAAAATCATTATTGCCCCTGAAAAGAAAAACTCTAAGCATATATATATATATATATAGCCATTGAAATGATTGAATTAACTTTTGAAAGTAAAATTCCTTTAATTGGAAACGGGAGTTTTTTATACTTTTATATTGGTTTTTTTTTTTTTTTGTTATTACTAGACAATGAACAATTTAATATTTTAATATATATATAAAGTTGTATAAATGATGTGTGTGTTGCACACATCATCGAGTAAATCATCCCGTCGTATTTAGTGACGCGTGTAACAACTTACACTAGAATAAAAGATTTATCGTTGAATTTTTTTTTATTTATCATGGTGGGAAACTCCTTTACTCAGTGGCGCACGTGCTGAATTTCCTCTGGTTTGGCGTTAATTTTATTTTTTCTCCCTCCTCCTTGAATTTCGTATTTGACTTTCAAGATTTTCATAGTTGCCCTTCGATTTGCTTTTTATTCGGATTTGGTTCATGTTCTTTTAAATGCTACCTTTTGTTTTAATTAATTTATAGAATTGATTTTTGTTTTCAATTACATCATCCTTTAATTTTTTTATCTATCAAATTTGATCACATTTCTTTTAATTGCTATTTATTTTATTCGAGATAACTTTTAAAATTGTTTTTTTTTTTTACGATTTCATTCTCCTTAATTTTTTATCATATTTTTATCTTCATTCTTTTGAGTGCTATTTTTTTTTACTTGGTCAAATTTTTTAATTAATTTGATATTTTTTTTCAATTTCATCATTTAACACTAAATTGGTTGGGAGTTGAGCTTCTTGGTTGAGTCCAAGTCTAGAGTTTCATAGGTTGTGAATTTAAAAGACTAACCCAGGTTTAGGAGATTTTTCCGGGTGTACTTAGTTTTTTTGTCATCTTTTCAAGATTATGTTTTTTTTTTCTAGTTTCATCATCGGGCATTTAATTTAATTGGATATTAGGATCCATTACTTTTTTATTTGTTTTTGATATGATTTTTCACTATTTTAAAAAATAACCCAAGCTATCATGGGTTTTTTTATTTGTCATTCTTTGTTAAATTTAGTTTTTTCTTAAGAAAATAATTTTTGAATTTAGTTACTTTTTATTATATTATTAAATTAATTAGGCTCATTGGATTTGATGAGGATAATGACCTAGGTCTTATATTTTTCTTACTTTTTTATAAACACTATTGTCGCCTGATCATCCATATTTTTTACATTAAAACCAATTTGATTCGACCTGCAATATAGCACAGACTATCAATTTTAGCTTTACTCGACTCATATTTTTGTGTTTTCTTTCTCAATTGGATATTGTTTTTATTTTTTCTAATTTATTTTGATTTGTGTTTTACGGGGTTATTACGTTCTCGTGCCTTAGATTGTAGGTTTTACAAGTGAACTATGATTGACCCGGTCAATCTAATGTAAAATCATCTTAATAATTTTTTTAATATATATATATATATATTAAAAAAATTATTAAGATGATATACCACCACCTCAATATTTTAATAATGTTTAATCGATATACATTATTTCTTTGATTTTTTGTATTTTTTTTAGGATTATAAGAAATAACCCAACCTGTAGCGTTCCAAAGTATCAAATGCAGTATCAAATGCAGGCGTGAATACCATAGCGAAAATTAATAGTACTTCTCATTTGATTCCTTAATCAACACAAAGTTTGATAATTATCTTAAGTAACATCGTATGAATATTATTTGTTGAATAAATTACGCACTTGAATTCATCATTATTGCACATTAACAAAAATAACAAAGTGGTGTGGGTGAATTTTATTGTTTATATAAATATGATTAAGGTCACGGGTTTAAAATATATTGAAAATAATAGTATATTTTATGTAATAAATAACTTGTTATCCACTATTTAAAAAAATATTAACTCGAACATGTGGACCTGATTTCAACCTAGGTGCTCGAGCTTTTTTGTAATAGACCTAGCCATGTTAAGTCACTTAAGCCTACGTGTATGAGCTATTTTTTTATTAATTTCTTGAGTTTTTTTTTTAATTTTTTTTAATGTTAGGTTTTTATTGAATTTTATTTTTTAATATTAGGTTAATTGTAAATTGATTTTTGTGTTTTTCTTATCATATAATAAAATAAAAAACTAATTCAGTTTAATAAAATACATATAACTCGAATTGTGGATTTGACAAATTGACTAGAGTTAACCTAGCTTATTTATTTTTTCTTTCATTTGACTTATCTAATTGATAAGATCAGATCAAAGTAATTTCTATACAATTTAATTTAAAATTCAAGCTAAGTAAAGAATCAGCTTACGAGTTTTTAAATTTGAATCATTATACAAAAATTCATTGACAACACCAGAAATTTTCCTTTGTTCTAGATGCTATTTTTTATGTTAAAAATATTTCTTGGTCCAAGCTGGAACAAGAATGCAATAAATAACCTAGAAAATTAACTAAACAACTTAAATACTATCATTGTTCTAGCATGGTACTTATTAGCAAATAATTGTTGATATTGAAAAGTCAACAGTATACTAAATGCTAGCCACTGCAATAAATATAGTTCAATAGGTGTTTTAGAAATTTGGCAAAACCCTCATTATTACATCACCAAGGTTCATCTAAGATCTAGCAGAACAATTGTTGGCTTGGTTTTTCACATTTTATTTTCATGAAATTCGAAATCCCATCAACAACTAGCTAGCAAGGAGGTGGATCATTTCTCTATCTGTTTCTGTCATCCTTGCATAAGTCACATTTCCTCAATAAATGCTAGCTAGACCATATAAATAGAGCACAGTACGGTAGGTAGAGGTGATTCCTCCCTTCTACTAGCTCGAATGAAGAACTTCGAGGTCCTTGTGACCTCAACACAAAAAAGAAATTAGTGTGAAAGCTTCGAACCCAGTAAAATCTAGTTATGTGCAATAAAATTCACTTCAGGAGCTTAAATGTCACAGCTGCCAGCTCAATTCAAAACCAACGCAGCAGTATTTAGCACCAATCCCCGCCACGTTTAGGTCTCTAGTTGACCTGTCTCTTTCTTTTATATGTATATACACATGGATATTTTGATTTTCATAGTGTAAACTTCCAGTGATGTTGAAATTTATAGAAATCAAACCAATAATTTTATAGAACAAATCTAAAACCTGAATGGTTAAACCATACCCTTCTTTTTCTTGATTTCAAGAGTTATTATCGAATTTAATTTCACTTTATTAGAGAGGAAATGCATGCATGTCTAGATTCTCCTTTTCTTCTGCTGTGTTCATCTTTTTTAATGGACAAGAACATTATTTTCCCACCAAGAGAAACCCACATGAATCCAATAAAATGGAACATCATTTATTCACTTTCGGGGAGACCAACTGGTGCCTGAAGGCAGAAAGGTCCCATACTTTTATGCCCTTCAATCTTTTTTTTTCACTCATTCATGTCCCTACCTTTTCAAATCCTGTGACGTAGAGCCCATAAACAGAACGCCACCCTCCTGGCTTCAGGCCCCCGAAAGCCACTTTCCATTATATCCCGACGTCACTACTTTTATTTTTTGTTTGAAAAACAGGTTAAAAAGTATCATTTTACATGTGTTTTTTTCCCTTTTTAAAGTATCATTTTAAAAAATAAAAATTACTATTTTAATATATTTACAAATAAAAATTATTTCGAAAAACAGCCAATTTCTGAAAAATAAATAAATAAATAGAACTAATTATAGAATTTAATTAAATAACTAAAATTACTAAAAGAAAACAAAAATCCTGTCCACCTTAACACTGACAATTGGCAACTCATTCGCTTCTCAGTGGCTTTCCTGTAAATATTTAAGATTCCATGTCTTAAGTTTTAAATCTATTTCCCAGTATCTTCACTGTCTCTCCGAAAAAACATAAGCTTACCTTAACTTCTTCGCGAGCTTAAAATTTCTCCGCCTCTCTCTCTCTCTCTCTCTAAAAGTTTTCTCCGTTCACGTTCCGTTCTTTCTCCGTTAAGTAATCCAAATGGTGTTTTGTTTGCTTCTCATTTAGTAATTTTCACTACGCTGTCGTTTCGAATGCTGGAATTTTAACAGAATCTCACCACTAGCGGTCTGCCGTTACCGGAAAACCACTCTGTTCCAATTCCTGATGTACATAACCTAAACCAATGGGCTGTGTTCTCGGAAAGTACACCGCCAGGCGTCGCCAGAGTCGTGGAGGATCCTCCGACCGTGGCCAGAACTCCGATGAACAAACCGTCACCGTCACCGAAGCCGTTAACGCCGCAGTGAGGGTTAAGAGGGAGGAAACAGCAGCGATAACTACAACATCAACAACAACGCAGAGGCAGAAGGCAACAAGGGACACCGGCGATTTCCAGGTGGAGGATGTTCAGGGGGGGACGGAACGCCGGAGGCCACGGCCCGAAGCTAGTCTGAAGTGCCAGCAAGGGTGGCCGTCGTGGTTAATGGCGGTCGCCGGTGATGCCATCGGCGATTGGACACCTCGCCGAGCTAACACGTTTGAGAAACTTGATAAGGTAATTAAAGAAACCAAAACCCATGTTTAATTATTTTAATTGCATTTATTGAATTGTTAACAATTTTTTTAATCTTTTTTGAAAATTTTAGATTGGGCAAGGGACGTATAGCAATGTGTATAAAGCAAGGGATTTAATAACAGGAAAGATAGTGGCTTTAAAGAAAGTGAGGTTTGATAATTTAGAGCCAGAGAGTGTTAAATTTATGGCAAGAGAGATTCTTGTTTTAAGAAGATTAGATCATCCAAACGTGCTTAAGCTTGAAGGTTTGGTTACGTCAAGAATGTCATGTAGTCTGTACTTGGTTTTTGAGTACATGGAACATGATCTTGCCGGGCTGGTGGCACGCCAAGGGGTCAAGTTCACTGAGCCTCAGGTACATTGTTAATTTAAGATTGTGATGGTTTGTGTGGTTTTTTCGATTTTGTTGTAGTTTGTTGTGTAATGTGAGAATTAAAGGGGTTTATGGGTGTAATTTTGGGTGGTTTGGTGTTGATGGATTTGGCTTTTGAGGCTATTGGAATGTTTTGGGTTGTTTTTTTAGCTTTCGGGTGTGTTGTACATTTTTGATCTTGTATGCTTAACTAGTTGCTTTTGAGGCTGTGGATATGCTTGTCTTTTTTTTTTTTCCCCTTTTAATCTGCTTGTGAGCTTTGATGTTACTTCAAGCCATCTCCAAGGCTATGGGGTCCCATTGCCTATTTGCATGTCTAACTTTGTTTATTTGTGATGTTATGGTGCATATAGCTTTCATACGATCAACATGATGTTTTGTATTATTTTGGGGCTTGAAGTTTCCTGGAAAGTGAAAACTTTACATCGCCTCATGAATGAATACAGAAACCCCCCTTCTCAATTGGCTTTTCATTTTTTGAGAGGACCGATCAACTTTTCGTCTTTAAAAGTGAACAAATGCAAAAAGAAATAACTCCAAGATTTGCTACTTTTTGTGGCATTTGTTAATTTGATCGTTTAGCCACTCTGCTAACATCGAAATGCCAGGCCAATTGAGATGCTTTTAGCTGACTTGTACATTTCTTGATTTATTCCCTGTGCAGGTCAAGTGCTACATGACACAGTTGTTATCTGGGCTTGAGCATTGCCACAACCATCGTGTTTTGCACCGGGATATCAAGGGTTCCAATCTGCTTATTAACAATGATGGAGTTCTAAAAATTGCTGATTTTGGACTGGCTACTTTCTATGATCCAGATCGCAAGGTTCCAATGACCAGTCGAGTTGTCACCCTCTGGTACCGCCCCCCTGAACTTCTTCTTGGGGCCACTAGTTATGGTGTTAGTGTTGACCTCTGGAGTGCTGGATGCATTTTGGCTGAGCTACTTGCTGGAAAGCCAATAATGCCTGGACGGACAGAGGTATTGTTTTTTTTTTTTTTTTTTTCTAGCATACTAGGTTTAAAGATTTGAATGCAAATTCATTTGTTTTGCTTGAATGATTAAGTTGTCACAGCTGGAATCTTCACACAATATTTTAGGTTTCTGCTAATGATTAGTGTAGATGTGCGTCTATTCCCTAATTAGTATGAGGTTGTGATGTCAAGTCATATGCTCAGACATGGGAGCCAGGTTTGAGATATAGGAATAGCAAGACAGGAGGAATAGCCCCTACCTTTATTAATCATCTTGGGCTGTATAGTATTACAGAATACTATGGTCTACTGGATTATGTTATGTAGATTTTGAACATTGTCAGGGAAATTGATAGCATCAAACCAAGTAATCTGATGCCCAGATAAATCTTCAGTCGTCTGAGCTCTCAACCATGGAAATGTTCTGTTATCAAGAAACGTCAGGCATAGTAGGTTAAATCAGTACACCTTCAATGATTATATCTTGCATTATTTTGGTTTTGGAGTTTGTATTGCTTTTAGTAGTTTGGCAGTATTATCGCAACCATTCCTCATTGTTTCTATAGATGATATTGTTGTGTTTGTTATTTTCTCTTTCAGCTGGCAGGTTCACTGTTCACAGTTGAGATTTACTTTTCACTTCTTTCCCTGCTTAGGTCGAACAACTACATAAGATATTTAAGCTATGTGGCTCTCCATCCGAGGAATATTGGAAGAAATCCAAATTGCCAAATGCTACACTTTTTAAACCACAGCAACCATACAAACGATGTATAGCAGAAACCTTCAAGGACTTCCCCGCTTCTTCTCTGCCTTTAATTGAAACTCTTCTTTCGATAGATCCTGATGATCGAGTCACTGCCACTGCAGCTCTAAATAGTGAAGTGAGTGTTTTTAACATGATTATTTGCCAAGCTAGTATATATCTGTTTGAAGATGGCTTTATATTTTGAAAACTTTCAAATTAATATTTATTGTTTAACACAAGGACTTAGGTGATATATTTTTAGTACTTTTACTTCTCCATAAATTTTAGTTTCCCAGAGCTTACATTGATATTATGCAATATAGAGTGTAATCTTGTCGTTTGTTTTCTTACTATAGTTCTTCACCACCGAACCTTGTGCGTGTGAGCCCTCGAGTTTGCCTAAGTATCCGCCCAGTAAAGAATTGGATGTGAAGTTGAGAGATGAAGAAGCAAGAAGGTTAGTTTATTTGTCTTTATCGCCTGCCATATTTGGTTTTGGACCAGTATTCCTGGCTATATGCTGAAAGATGATCTTTAATTATCTATTTTCCTTCTCAGGCAAAGGGGCCTTAGTGGAAAAGCTAATGCTGTTGATGGTGCCAGAAGAGTAAGAATACGTGATCGGCCTGGTCGGGCAATCCCAGCTCCAGAGGCCAATGCAGAGAATCCAGCAAACTTAGATGTATGTAAAAGACTTTCTCTTGTTACCTTTATAGTACCTGTTTCTTTATTTAGCTCCTTTTGCTGCAAGATGCAGAAACATAGCCACCCCTGAATCCGTCCATCTTTATACTAGTTGTTCATTCTGTCATTTCATTCTTGATGAGTTCCTAGGTATATATTTACTTGGCTGTGTCTTGTAGACTTTTTGCGCAAGTCTAATTTTGAGGTTGCTTTTGTGATATCTCTTCTTGATCTCTTTTAGTTACCACACTTTTCCTATCGTTAAAAAAACATGGTCAGTCACAGGTCCTTGTTATATGATGACATCCACTTTGTCCTAGGCATCTTAGGTCAGTTGTCAAATCAAGTGGTCAGAATTGTCAAATGGTTAGGTCCTGTACTTCATGATCTGCAGATGTCATTCGTTCTTTACCCTTCTTGGTTTTTCAAAGTAAAGTTTGACTTGAAACTCTCATCTGCTTGATTCTATCCAGAGATGGAGAGCCATGACACAAGCAAACGCTAAGAGCAAGAGTGAGAAATTCCCACCTCCTCATCAGGATGCAGCAGTTGGACATCCCATGGACGCATCACATAAAGGTGGCCCTGTTTCATTTGGTCCATCAGATTCTTCCTTTAGTTCATCGATATTCGATTCAAAATCATCATCTATTAAAAGTGCTGGAGCCATTGGAGGTCCTTCCAGGAGAATAAAAACCAATAAAGAAGACCTCCAGATGGCTCCATCTCGAAAATTTATCCGTCCGTTTAATCCATCATCAGTCGGGCTATCAATGAATCAGTTATTCAAGGGTAAATCGGAGGTTTTTGGCAATAGGAGGTAGCAACAATCATGGTGTGAAACTTTTCCTTTTGGGTTAGGTGTTTAGTTTTCATTTTGGTTCTTAAATGCCTCTTGTTTTTGTTTTACAATTATTGCTTCCATTTGTTGTACCTCTCATCATATAAAGTGCATAATCTACACAACAGAGGCCATGGCGAGCCAGTCTATAATCCACTCCACTTTTCTTGTACAGTTGTTGGAAGTGGACGTTTTCCAAGTTAAGATTAGAAGTGTTCTTCCTCATTCATCTCTATTAACTGTAAACCTTGATTCATTCATGGATATTCTGCGCGCCTTTGAGCTTGATGATAGTGTTACTCGTCAAGTACGTATTGCACTAGGAATTTATTCTTCCTTTAGGGCCTACCTAGGAGTTGGAAGCTTGGGCAAGCAGTGCTAATCGGTGAGGTCCAAGGTTGGTGCCAGCAATTTCTAGTCATCCCGCGTGGCCCTAGCTTGATAAGATTTTGTGTTTTGCTCATGAGGCGTAAAGTGCGTTGGACTACTTGATCGGAATATTCTTTCCTTATTGCATGATAACTCAAGAAACTGATGTCACAGCGACCTGATTTTTGCTTTATCGGAGAAAGCTAAGAAAGAAATACCTGAAGATTTGAGATGATTAAAGAAATTGTTTTGGCACTGATTTGAGTAGGATTTTTATGAGAATTTTCTTGAAGCTTTGAATCGAAGTTGTTTGATTTAACTGAAAACCCAGTATGAGTCAAGCTTTGAATGGAGCTCGAAGTCTAACTGAAGCTGAGTTTAACAATTGTGCCCAAGAATAGATAGGGCATGGAGACTAGATAACCGGCTCTTGCTGAATTTTGAGGTCTAGATATGTCGCTGAAGTACCTAGAAACAGGCTCAGAAATGTGCCCTACTGAGTTTATCAAGATGGCCCCCCTGCTGGAACTCATCGATGGAACGAACAGCGCAGGTTGTTTGAAGCCCAAAAGAATCTGCGTATTGCAGTCTGCATGGCTACAATGATACATTGAATTTAGGGTTTAATCTAACGCAACTGCCAAAGTTGTCTAAAATATAGTAGATGGAGCCTTAAATTTCCTATCACAAAGAAATTAATGGACTCGAAGACTCGTCGTGACTGCAAAATTGAGAGAGAAAAATCCAGAAAATGAATCCAAGGGCTTGCTAACACCCTTCCTAGCATAATCAAGCCTCTTC
>Ga0325404_1002491_pt1 | contig 19736 bp, 11 predicted proteins | sample PopdelMetagenome_18_FD_205664 | JGI IMG/M metagenome (GOLD analysis project Ga0325404, IMG submission 205664) | Populus deltoides microbial communities from Bellville, Georgia, United States - Xylem-Control-R1 | ecosystem: Host-associated > Plants > Phyllosphere > Stem > Wood/Secondary xylem... | reverse complement strand
GTTTGTGGTGAAGTTTATTTTTTTAAAATATTTTTTATAGTTTTGATGTAATTATATAAAAAATTAAAAAAATATCATTTTATTATTTTGTAATTAAAAAGCAATATATACTATAATACTAAATACACGCCTAATATCCCATACGAGGGCCCCGATTAAGTTAAGTGGATATATGCATTCTCTAATTTAGAATCAATACTATATTATTTCGAAGCATTTTCCTATTTAATTTTTAGTGGTACTTTGCTAAAATGTAATGTCCCACATGGTCAACGACTCAATGTAATTTAATGAACGAAGCCTCGTCCTTTTAATCCAAACGAGCGTCTCGCTCCAGTACTTACTTGCTACTCTTGTGAAAAGGGTGGTATATGCGTCACTCATATGCTTATACATATGTTCAAAATCTTCCTCGTTGACTTTGGAACAACTTCCTTATTAGCTTGTTGCAACTAAATTGTTATATAAACATCTTTTATTTAAATAATTTTGATTCCTATTATTAAGTGCTAATTAAGCTAAAAAGCACATTGCCAGGCACATGTGGTTCTTAAAATGTATTGCCTTCCTGAGAATTCGAATTATTGCTAAAGTATGTAAAGGCACGTGTGGTTCTCAAGAACACATTACACTCAATACATATTGCCAAAGACAAATATGGTTCTAAGAATTATCTTGCTAATTAAAAATTCTTATTTCTATTATCAATTCTCTCAAAATGGCAGGCAATACATATTCGACTCGAATTCTTATATATGTTTCTTGGCTTGAACCTTGCAATTGTCATGCCAATTCAAATTTCACAGCTGCAATATATTTGATGTTTAGTTTTACTGCTATATTTCAGCATGCATCCAGATAAAGAACAGTAGAAAGATTAGTATGTTTGGATTGAATTTGAGTTGAGTATCTATATATATATATATATATTATTACAAATAGACTCATAGCAGGCCACTACTTTGAACAATAAAAAATAATAACACAGTTCTTAAATTTTTAAAAATATATATATAAAAATCTTCAATTTAAATTTTATTTATTTACTAACATCAAAATAAAAAATATTTGTATTTACTAATACCAAAATTAAAAATAGTTTTAGTATTCAGTAATGTTAGAGTTAGGTATATTGACACTAGAATTGAAAGTTATTTTGAATCTCATATTATATTTTTTTTTTATCTAATACTTACTAATATAAAAATTAAAATTATTTATAATTAAATATTTATTAATAACATAATAATAAATATTATAAACAGATCATCTAAATTCCAGTGCATAAGTTAGAACGGAAATCACTTTATATGAACGTCATTTGGCTTGTTGCATCTAAATTGTTATATGAACTTCATTTATAACACGTTAGAATAGGATTTTAGGATTGAGGGTATCAATATGAAATTTATTAGGATACATTTATTAAATATAGTATAAATTAGTAATGTCCAGAATATAATAATTTTTTTTTTTTGGGGGGGGGGATGCAGATATTTTTTCGAAGTATGCCTTGAATTCTTAAATTCAGGAGTATATTTAAAATCGGAGAATGCTTTACAGTTATAAACAACTCTGAGAGTATAAAGATTAAATTATGAAAGGACCAATCATTATTTTTTTTCCTCTCCCTTTCAAATTTAATTGGTGCTACTAATCTTTCCCTTACACTTATTATTTATGAGAAAAACGTACAAATCGGAGATAACACTGTTCCTGTATCGGTTTAGAAGATGGTTTGAATCGGGCATGAATTAGAATCATCTGGGACGGGATTACCCGATAACATATATTGCCAGGGTGTCCATTTGATTTATTCCACGTGCCTCAAACAGTTCTCCCGATTAGGTGGCTTTTTGCATTATCCATTTCTGCGAAAAATTATGCCGGGCATGGTACCCGCTAATCTCGGAGATGGTAAAGTGACCATTTGAATTTGGGCATGAATTAGAATACTGGGACAGGACTACCCGACCCGACAACATATATTGCCAGGGCCTCCATTTGACCACGTGGCCTCCAACACTTCGCCCGATTAGTTTACGTGGATTTTTGCATTATTCATTTCTAAGAGAAAATAAGCCGGGCATGATACCCGCTAACCTCAAAATAAAGAATAATGAAGTAATACGCGTTTTCGCGTGGGAAAGTAATGTTACGTTCCCACTTCTTTTTATCCTCCATGACAAGGCGTCTACTAATCTGAGCTGTAACTCCAATTTGTTTTTGGCGTTGTGGGTCTAGCACTGCTTTCTGATTTGCTTTGCTCAGTTATTGAAATGAGTTGTCCTAGAAGACAACACCTGGACGAACCAGATCAGATGCTTACCAGTATTTTATTAGGATCCCAAGACAGTGATATTGTTCAAATCCAACAGTTTTGTTTCTCTTTTTTTGTTTTCGATTTGTTTTTTTTTTCCTTTTCTTTCCCACATTCCCCTGTTTTTTTTTCCCTTTTCTTTCCTACATCCCCCCCCCTCCCCCTTTTTTTTTTGTTTTACATGTTTTTTTTCTTTTTTCCCAAGATTATCTTCTTCTTCTTCTTCTTCTTCTTCTTCTTCTTTTTATTTTTTTTTAAATTATCTCTGTCAATTTTTTTTTAATATTGAACTGATTGAGAATTTAGTTCCATATTTTTTTCTTTAAAACATTTTGGATTGTTACAATGTTTCCCTACACGGTTTTTCTTTCTTTTTATGAATTTTTTTCTTTGTTTTTTTCAAAATAATTTTTTTATTTTTTTTTCATATTAAGCTGGTTGAGAATTTTGCTTTGTAGTTTTTTTCTTTAAAATACTGTGTATTGCTATAATGTTTCCCCACATGGTTTTTGTTTTGTTATAGTGCTTCTCCACGTGTTTTTCTTTCAAAATTATCTTTGTCGAATTTTTTTTAATATTGAACTGGTTGAGAATTTAGTTTTAACTTTCTACACATGTTTTTTCTCCTTTTTTTTCATTTTTTTGGCTTTTTTTCCCCAAAATTGTCTTCTTCTTCTTTTTTCCATTTTTTTTTGTGTTTTTTTTAAATTATTTTTGTCGATTTTATTTTTTTAATATTGAGCTGGTTGAGAATTTAGCTTTGTAGTTTTTTCTTTAAAGCTTTGTGGATTGCTATAGTGTTTCCCCACATGGTTTTTTTCTTATGATTTTTTTTTGTTTTTTTTCCATAATTTTCTTATAGATTTTATTTTTTTCATATTGAGCTGGTTGAGAATTTAGCTTTGTAGTTTTTTTAAAAAAAATATTGTGGATTGCTACAGTATTCTCCCACATAATTTTTTTTGTTATGATTTTTTTCAAAATTATCTTTATCGATTTTATTATTTTTAATATTGAGCTGGTTGAGAATTACAACTGTAGATTTCCTCATGAAACACTATAGATTGCTACAGTGTTTCCCTGCATGGTTTTTTTTCCTTTTGTTTTTTTTTGTTATGATTTTTTCCAAAATTATCTTTGTCGATTTTATATTTTTAATATTAAAATGGTTGAGAATTTAGCTTTTTAGTTTTTTCCTTGAAAACATTGTGGATTGCAATAATTTTTCTCCATATGATTTTTTATATATAATTGTTTTCACAAACTCATGAAATTGGACAAGCATGTAACAAGCCCGCGGCATCGTGCGGGCATGGCATCTTGTAAATAAACTAAAATGAAAGAGGTTTGAACTGTGCCTTATCCAGTTGGTGTTGTAAGGATAAGCAAGAAAGTGTTTTCATTTGGTAAGTGTTAACTCACTTGCACACACTCAAGATGAAAGGCACTTCCATGTTTGAATAATTCAGATTCCTTATTCCTTCAAGATCTTCTCTGCTCGGAGACTTTCAAACAAGTGTGACATGTAAAAACCAAAGAAAAGAAAGAAGCATTACAAGGACTTTCAACATTTTCAGACTCATTAGGTGTTTCACCTTTAGCGCGTTACCAATCCACTACCCGAAATATGATTGGGTAGAGGGTTTGTATTTATGTTTGAGGCCTCCTCAAATGTTATCTGCTTAACTTTAATCAATTGCAAGAGCTTCCTCTAGAAGCCATTGCAAATATGAACGTTATGTCCTGCAACATCAACATGATACTCATAAGTGAGATCTGACTTGTACCAATTGAGATAAGGTGGTTGCAAAGGCACCAAAGATACAGGAGCACATGTCTGATGCTCAATAGCTTCTGGTACATCTCATTTAGAGATAGCGGTAATGGAGATAGTTGTTCTTAGACTCTTTGGTGGTTCTTCTTTTGAAAATTTTCAGTTTGGTTCTTAACTTGGTTATTTTGAGGCTCAGGTTTTCTAGCGGCGTATAAAGAGTTGGAGTTGATGTTGGTGATTTGGAATGAAGGGGATGGAGTGTTTTAATTTTAGAATTGGTTTTTCTTTCCCCTATAACCAATTTTAACATGATCAACCTCCTTCTTCTTCCCCTTGAAACCTTTTTTCTCCATAGGTGCAGAGATTCTTTCACTCTTTACTCCTAGCTCTATACGCTCAATTTTTTCCATAGCATCTGTGAATTGTTGTACCAAACTACCCATCATATGCTCCTAGTATGACGTTTTGAGCGTGTTGACAAATAGAGTAACTATTTCTTTATCCAATAGTGGAGGATACACATGTGCAACTAGATATCTTCATCTCTAAGCATACTCCCTCATGCTTTCCTTGTTCCCTTTCACCATATTGGACAAGCTGTGTGATGTTTTGAAAATAAAAGAGAACAGAAAAAGGCAAGAAAGCCCTTGGAGGCTTAGAAGAAAGTATAAATGAATAAAGGGTATTGTGGTAATTAAACAAAACATGATAAGTATAAATAGAAAAAAAAAAAGGGATCTGATTTGAGAAATAGAGAACCGGCAGGAGAGAAGAGGGAAAGAAGAAGAAGAGAAAATGAAAAGATAAAGGAAGGAGAAGAGAGTAAGAGAAAAGAAGTTAAAAGGTAAGATTTATGCTTTGATGTGTATAAATTTATTTTCTTTAGCTTTAAATTTATGTTTTGTTGAATATTAGGGTTTTGTAGATTTTTTTTGGGTTGATTGATGAATTGATTTAAATGTCATGAGTTGATTGTTGTGGGTAATGAGTTATTTAGTTGATTTTGGAAGATTTTAGGTAAAGATAATAATTTTGAGTTATAATTTGTTTAAATGGTGAATTTGAGTTAGAAATCTTGAAATTTCAGTAGGTGATCTGTGGAAATTCTGGGTTTGAGTTTGAAGATGATAAAATTTCAGTTCAGTCCCTCAATTTGTGAAAATTACAGTTTAGTCCCCAAACTTTGGAAAAATTCCAGATTGGTCCCTAGCGCATAATCCGAGATTATGGACAGGATTAAAGATGAATTGTGGGCAGAAATCCAGTATAGTTATGAGCTTATAATATTTTCAGTTTGGTCCTTCAATTTGATAAAATTACAATTTTACCCTAGACATTTGATAAAATTTCACAATGGTCCCTGGAACATAATTTGAGATTCTGGACAGAACTGAGGATGAATTATGGATAAAATTTCAGTATAGTTATAAATTTATGGCATTTTTAATTTGGTCCTCCAATTTGACAAAATTACAATTTGAACCCTAAAAATCTGCTAAATTTCCAGAATGGTCCATGGAGCATAATATGAGATTCTGGGTAGAATTGAGGATGAATTATGGGCAAAATTTCAAAATAATCATGAATTTATGACATTTTAAGTTTAGCCCTCTAATTTGACAAAATTACAATTTGACCCCTAAAAATAAGATAAAATTCCATATTGGTACCTAGCTGTAATATTAGCTTTTTTTCATATTGGTTTGATGAATAATTGAGGTTCATGTAGTGAATTATTATCAAGTGTTATTATTTGTTTTCTTATGAATTAGATTTCGGGAAAACAGTAATTTTTGGGTTTTTGGGAAAAATAACTAGTTTAGTTTAAAACATATAGGGCTATGGAATAGATCTTTGGTTAAGTTTATTAAATAGATTGTATGTTCTTTCAAATTATTTTTGAATTTGTCTCATTTTTATTCAGATAATCCTGATAGTCTACCGGCGAGATATCAGTAGGATTTCCTTCGGTATTTGCTTTCGAGTTCTGTTTGCTTTCGAGTTAGGTGAGTAGATAATTTTCCATATGCATAAGAAATGGTATAAATATTTGAGTTGTTAATATAAATTGGATCATGCTTCTTGAAAATATATATGTTGATTATTATCCTTGTTACGATAAAGCATGATCAATTGTTGAATCTGAATTCTTGATATAAACCAATATATATTTTGAATTGACTTCTGAATTGATAACTCCTCATTTGATTGATGTCATGAGTTGAACATTGAGATATGAATATGTTTTTTTTATTATGATATGAATCTATGGTATGCCAATCAGAATACTCATGCTAACAGGGTAGTGTTAGTCTTTGTGCACATCGTATATGAATCCTAATTGGTCGGAAGAGTCACCAACATGTGTGGACTGATCATCCCATAGTACAGAGCCTCATGCTCATTGCATTTTGATTTTCGGACGAGCTTTACCTTATGATATTCTTGTTATGGTCTCTTTGAGAAACCTTCTTACAAGAACCTAGAGCTATAATTTTGTGTGTGTGTGTGTGTGTGTCTTGTTGTTGTATTACCTCATGTATATATATTAGTATATGTATGTTAGTATTGTTTCCAATGTCGTTTTATATATGCAAAAGAAAGAGTGATGATGGTGGTGGTGTTATAGGCAATGGCCATTGAGGATATAATGGTGGACCTTGTTATGCATGTCACTTGATGAACTTGGTCATGAATAAGAATTTGTACGATGATATTGTTAAACATTCGTAGTGATTTTATCCTTCATTAAACTTCCTTTTTTGATGGTCAAAATCCCTTAAACTAGTGCTTAACTTAGTTATAATCGATGAATTATCTACATAGAGCACAATTGCTTATTGTAACATGTCTTCATTATGGCATACGAATGGGTGGAATTAATACATCTGAATTTGTATTTCTTTCTCTCAAATAAAAAGTAAGATTTACGACTAATTTTAATGATATATACGAAATTTTGTCAAAAAATCATCTCAATTAAATAGCTTACACTGCGAGGTGAGGTCATAAAATATAATTTGTATTATTTTTTAACAGATTTCATGTTCATATAAAAGAAAGAGTAAAAATTTGAGTATATCTACTCTCTTTTTTCAATTAATGTTGCTAGATATTTGAGTGAATTAAATGAGGGGTATACAGTGCACATAATCTAATCCTCTTATTTGCATATTTCCTTAAAACTAATCAGGTAATGTGATGAAGAGATTAATGAATCATATATGCCCATTTCCATAGTACCATTAAGCAAGTAAAAAATGCCATTGTGGACATGAAATTTGTTAATGGAGGTCGATAAACCAACGCTAAAAGAGTTTGTTACGTAAACAGAAATTTAGCTAAGTTAGTTACACGTAACAGAAAGTTAGTTACATTACAGTTATGTTAGTTATGTCAGCTGTCATGGCAATTAGTTTCCTCTTGTTTTAATTGTTTCTCATTGTAACAGTCATTCCAAGGATTGTATACATATATAGTTATCTCTGACCTTAAAAGGTAGAGAAACAGAGATTGACATTCTCAAATTCTTTCTTGGTATCAGAGTTTGTATCTCTCTTTTTTTCAGCCATGGCTTCTGCATTTAATCAATCTTCATCTACCTCTGGTCCGGTTGGTTCTAGACAAAGTACAACAATGACGTCCATTCCCACTCATCAGATGCTCAATCATACACTACCTGTGAAACTTGATCGATCAAATTATGTCTTATAGAGGTCTCAGATTGATAATGTTGTCTTTGCCAATGGATTTGAGGACTTTATAGATAGCACATCCATCTGTCCAAAGAATGAGCTAAGTCTAGGAGTGATTAATCCATCGTTTGTCGCTTGGAGAAGACAAGATCGCACAATTCTCAGCTGGATATACTCATCTCTCACACCAGCAATCATGGCACAGATCATTGGCTACAATACATCTCACTCTGCCTGGAATGCATTGGAGAAAACCTTTTCATCTTTTTTAAAAGCCAGAATCATGCAACTACGGCTTGAATTACAATCTACGAAGGATCTCTGTCCATGATAGACTACATGGTGAAGGTCAAAGGAGCTGCAGATAATCTATCAGCCATTGGAGAACCTGTCTTAGAATAAGATCAGGTTATGAATCTCCTTGGAGGCCTTGGTTCTGACTATAATGCAGTAGTTACTACCATCAACATTAGAGATGACAAGATCTCTATTGAAGCAGTTCATAGTATGCTACTAGCGTTCTTGAGCAACAAAGCTCAATCGATCACATCTCCTCTATGTCTGCCTATTATGCCTCATCCTCTAATAAGAGAGGTGGTGGAAGAAAATACAATGGCAGCCGAGGACAAAGCTATATTTCAAATACCATCAACTACACCTACAGAGGTCGTGGTCGTGGTCGTGGTCGTGGTCGTGGTCGTGAGGGTAGATAAGGATATAATGGAGGACACAATTCAACCAACTCTGAGAAGCCACAATGTCAATTGTGTGGCAAGTTTAGTCATATTGTTCATATCTGTTACCATCGGTTTGATATCTCCTATCAAAACTCACAAAACAATGGTACTTCCTCTTTGAATGTTGGAAATCAAAACTCAATACCTGCTATGGTTGCATCTTCTAATAATCCTGCAGATGACAATTGGTATCTTAACCCTGGAGCAAGTCATCATCTGACTCAGAATGAAAGGAACCTCAACAATTTTGCACCATACACAGGCACAAACAGAGTCACAGTTGGTAGTGGTAAGCATCTATCCATTTCCAACACTGGTTCCCACCAACTAGTCTACAATTCACATTCTTTCTAGCTCAGAAAAGTGTTTCATGTTTCTTTTATCTCAGCTAACATGGTAAGTGTTGCTAAATTCTGCTCAGACAATAATGCCTTAATTGAGTTTCGATCTAATAGTTTCATTGTGAAGGACCTGCATACGAAGAAGGTGCTAGCTCGAGGCAGACTTGAGAATGGGCTTTATAGGTTTCCAGTACTGCACAGAAACAAGAAAATGGTATACGTTAGAGTTTGTGATCTTTCTACTTTTCATTCCCATAGATTCAGTCTTGTTCATAATAAAATGGAACTTTGGCATCACAGACTAGGTCATGCTGCCACTGACATTGTAGTTCAAGTAATGCAGAGTTGTAATGTCTCTTGTGAAAGGAATAAAGTCGTTGTTTGCCCTACTGTTTGCCTTTTTTGTCAAATGGGTAAAAGTCACAGGTTGCCTATTCATCTTTCACCTTCCCATGCGTCCAAACCTTTGGAACTCATTCACACTAATATCTAGGGACCTGTCTTGCTCAAGTCTACATCAAGTGCAAAATACTTCATCCTTTTTCTGGATGACTATTCACGTTATACGTGGTTCTATCCTCTACAAACAAAGGATCAAGCTCTCCCAGTTTTCAAACAGTTCAAACTTCAAATAGAAAATCAGTTTGATGCAAAAATAAAATGTCTACAATCTGACAATGGTGGGGAATATAGATCTTTTATGACCTTTCTCCAATAGTCTGGCATCTTACATCGATTTTCTTGCCCTTATACTTCAGCTTAGAATGGGAAAGTAGAGATGAAGCACAGGCATATTGTGGAAATTGGGTTGGCTTTACTAGCTCACGCCTCCTTACCAATGAAATTCTGGTAATATGCCTTCCAATCAGCCACTTTCCTCATCAACAGAATGTCAAGCAAGGTACTAAATAATGACTCGCCCTATTACACTCTCTTTCACAAAATTCCTGAGTACAAGTCTTTTAGAGTGTTTGGTTGCTTGTGTTATCCATTCATTCGTCCTTACAACAGTCACAAGTTGCAGTACCGATCTTTTCAGTGTGTTTTTCATGGGTATAGCTTCCATAACAAAGGATATTTGTGCCTTGATCCTCTGACTGGACGTGTATATGTCACACCCCATGTTGTCTTTGATAAAACCCAATTTCTTTTCACTACACCTTCCCTTACCAGTGATCCTCCAGCAAAGATCTTCACTCCAGCCATCTTACCTTTCTCAAATTATTTACCTACAAACAACTCACTCATCACCACAGTCTTCTTTACCCCTCCCAAGTGACAGTTCACATTCTATAAGTGGTTCCACAACCACTCATGTCTCTCATTCTGTACCTGAATCAATTCCTGAGGATCAAGATACCTATTCTGCTCCAGTATAAATGACCATAAGATTGATGCAAGTATCACCAAGAAAAAAACCATTCTCGATCTATCTGCTATAAAAATCTCAGAACCATACACTCTTAGTCAAGCCCTCAAAGATTCAAATTGGACTCAGGCTATGGATCTAGAGATAGCTGCTCTACATAAAAACCATACTTGGGATCTTGTTGATCAGTCTGCTGCTGTTAATATAATCGGTTATAAGTGGGTATACAAGTTGTAGCACAAGCCAGATGGGAGCATCAACAGGTATAAAGCCAGGCTTGTGGCTAAAGGGTATCATCAAACTCTTGGCATTGATTACTTTGAGACGTTCAGTCCAGTTGTTAAGGCTGCCACTATTCAAATCATCTTAACTGTTGCAAGCAGTTTTCAGTGGGAAATTTGACAGCTTGATGTTCATAACGCCTTCCTAAATGATGAGTTAGAGGAGCAGGTTTATATGACTCAACCTCCAGGCTACAAGGATCATAAGTTTCCAACCAAAGTCTGTAGATTGAAGAAAGCTTTATATGGTTTGAAACAAGCTCTACGAGCTTAGTTTCAACGGCTCAGCTCAGCTCTTTTACAATGGTGATTCAGTAACTCTAGGACCGACAATTCAATGTTTTTTCATTTTGGTGCATCCACAACTCTGATAGTTCTTATATATGTGGATGATATTCTCATCACCGGCAGCTCATCTCAACAGATTTCTTCACTCATTACTAGCCTGATTTTGTCTTTGCATTAAAAGACTTGGGGCAGCTCTCCTATTTTTTGGGAATGGAGGTTTCTTACCATAAAGGCTCTATACATTTAAGCCAAACAAAGTATACCTCTGATTTATTGCATCACACAACAATATTTAATACCAAAGCTGTCAAAACTCCTGGCATTGTTGTGCAAAATTTATCCAAGTTTGATGGTACTCCTATGGAAGAGGTCATTCAATATCGCAGTGTAGTAGGGGAATTTTAATACCTTACCATTACCAGACCTGACATTGCTTTTGTTGTTCATAAGGCATGCCAATTCATGCAACAACCAACCACAGCTCACTGGCTTTCTGTCAAAACGATCCTTCGGTATCTAAAAGGAACTTTGCATAATGAATTGTTGCTACGTCCTTCAAATCATTTGACAGTAGAAGGTTTCACAGATGCAAACTGGGGGGCTCAACCTGATGATAGGCGAAGTGCGAGTGGATATCTAGTTTATCTAAGGGATAACTTAGTCTCCTAGTCCTCTACTAAACAGAAGGTAATGTCTCGCAGCAGTGCAGAATCAGAGTATCGAGGACTCATTTTAGCTACTGCTAAAGTCATTTGGATGCAAGCTTTACTACAAGCTATGTGTTTCTCCTCCTGCTATTCCTCTTCTGGTATGACAATATTTGTGCTTATCATATGGCGAAGAATCATGTTTTCCATGCACAAATGAAGCATATAGAAATTGACCTCCACTTCATTCGTGACCAAGTTCTAAAAGGGAAGTTACAACTACAGTTTGTTCCTACTAAAGACCAACCAGCAGATCTATTGACTAAGCATCTCCCAAGTTCAAGGTTCTTGTTCTTCAGGTCACAACTGTGCATCGTCCCCAGACCCTTTCACTTGCGGGGAGATGATAAACCAACACTGGAAGAGTTTGTTACGTAAACATAAAGTTAGTTAAGTTAGTTACACATAACAGAAAGTTAGTTACATTACAATTATGTTAGTTATGCCAGCTGTCATGGCAGTTAGTTTCTTCTTATTGTAATCGTTTCTCATTGTAATAGTCACTCCAAGGATTGTGTGTATATATATATATATATGGTTATCTCTGACCTTAGAAGGAAGAGAAACAGAGATTGACATTCTCAAATTCTTTCTGAGGTAAAGGATAAGGATATTTTCCACTTGAATTACGAGTTTAATTTTGTATAATGCAAAAATTCATTCTATGTTGGGTCTCTCCATCTAATTTAATCCCACAAGCGGGCCACAAAACTCTACCGGATTAAAGTTAACTAGATTTTTGCGTTCTCTAATCCGGAATCAATACATTAATAATTTTAAAGCAATGTTTCCATATTCAATCGATAGTGGTACTTTGCTAGTTAAGAAATAGTCAATGACTCAAATATAATTTAATGAACAAACACTATTAAAAAATTAATAAATATAAATATAAATATATATCAGGGATAAAAATTAGCAAATGCAAATACAAAAGGTATCTTACTACCTTTTGTTTTGAACGCATAGAGGGATGCAAGCAAAACAAAAGGTGTACCTGAACAAAATAAAAGAGGGGAGGATTTTTATTTTTTTTTAACCAGTCACATTACTTTATTTTTTTCAATTGTATTCTTTAAAGTTATATTTTCATAGCAACTATAGTTTTCAAACCCGGCCCTCACAAGTGCTACAGTGTCATCTACAATACAAATATTCTATGGCTACAATGTCATCCACAGTATAATGAATCTATGTATACAATAAATGAACAATGTTTTTCCATGTGTTTTAAAATATAGTATAACTAGTGACATGACCCCGTGTGATGCCAAGGGTGGATTTTTTTTTTTTTTTGCATAAAAAATATCAAACAAACCTAAGATCTAAAAGTATTAAGTCTTTCTGCAAAGCTATACCCAAGAGTCTTGGGTTTGGTTGCAACGCCTAACCTAGGAGTAATATTTAATATTAATAATAACATTAAACTTGCATGACCCAAGTTTAAGTGGGTCTGGCTACAATACCAGACCCAATAGCCTTGGATGTGGGTCTGGCTGCAAGGTCGTGTCATAAAAGTGTGATAATTAAATAGATTAATTAAAAAGAAAAAAAAAACCAATAGAAATTAAAAAAAAAAACTAACGAAGAAAAAGAAAAAAAATCTGAATTAACTAGGTTAACCCGTCAAATCTTGAACTCGTGTCATGAAAGTTTGATAACTAAATAGAAAAAAATATTGACGGGTTATCCAAAATTAACTAGGTAAACCCGTCAAACCAGGTTACTCGTCAAACCCAGGATTCATTTCATGAAAGTTTAATAACTAAATATAAAAAAATTAAACATTAACAAACTAAATTAAAAAAAATTAATTAAAAAGGAAAACAAACAAAAGGCATCAGCCTTTTACTAATAAGGAAAAAGAAAAAAATCTGAATCAACTGGGTTAACCCGTCAAACCTAGGATTCGTGTCATGGAAGTGTGATAACTAAATAGAAAAAAGATTTAATATTAATGAACTAAATTAAAAAAAAAGATTAATTAAAAAGGAAAAAGCAAAGAGAAAAAAACCTACAGGAAGAAAAAAACTAATGAAGAAAAAGAAAAAAAATCTGAATTAACTGGGTTAACCTATCAAACCAGGTTAACCCGTCAAACACAGGATCTGTGTCATGAAAGTCTAATAATTAAAAAGAAAAAATTGAATATTAAGAAACTATAGACAAAAAAAAACTAAAGGCATCAGCTTTTTCACTGTGGACTACACAGTGCAGTCCACAATAAAAGGCTTAAAAAATAAAAGAAAAGAAAAAAGAAAAAAAGGCATACGTCACGGGCTAATTTTTTTTTCTTGCATAAAAAATATCAAAAAATGCTAAGATCTAAGAGTGTTAGGTTTTTCTGCAAAGATATACCCAAGAGTCTTGGGTCTAGCTGCAACCCTTGACCCAAGAGTATTATTTATAATAATAATAATAATAATATTAAATTTACATGACTCAAGTTTAAGTGAGTCTGGCTGCAACACCGGACCCAAGAGCCTTGGATGTGAGTTTGGCTATAAGGTCGTGTCATAAAAGTGTGATAATTAAATAGATTAATTAAAAAGAAAAAAACCAACAAGAAGAAAAAAAACTAATGAAGAAAAAGAAAAAAATATAAATTAACTGGGTTAACACTTCAAACCAGGTTAACTTGTCAAATCTAGGATTCGCATCATGTAAGTTTGATAACTAAATAGAAAGAAAAATTGACGGGTTAACCCAGAATTAACTGGGTTAACCCGTCAAACCAGGTTAACCTGTCAAGTCCGGGATACGTGTTATGAAAATCTGATAATTAAATAGAAAGAAATTTAACATTAACAAACTAAACTAAACGAAAAAAAATTGATTAAAAAGAAAAAAAGCAAAACAAAATAATTCTGGATTAACTCGTCAAACCAGGTTAACCCGAGATCCATGTCATGAAAGTTTGATAACTAAATAAAAAAAAATCACATTAACAAACTAAATTAAACAAAAAAAATCATTAAAAGAAAAAAACACAAAAAAGCATAAAAAACCTATAAAAGCATAAAAAAAACAAAAAACAAAAATAACAACTAAGAATTTCACTATATACTGAACAATGCACAATAACAAAAAAAAAATAACTAAGAGTTTCACTACGTATTATATATTATACAGTGAAACACCGATGCATAAAAGGTGTGGGGAAAGCTCCCCCATACCTTTTAAAGAATTGTTAATATGTAGAAGTGTTATCACTCATTAATACATGTAACCTCTTTGTTATCAATTCGATCAGTTAGGTACTATTTTCCAATATTAAAAAATTATTCAGCCAATTGATTTGATAACAAATAAAAACTTTTGATGAATTGGTAAAAACAAATACAGACAATTAATGGGTTTGGCCATTTTAAAATTAAATATTACTGCTGACTTTTATTTTATACTTTTAAGAGAAGATATATAATTTCATTTTTTTTAACGTAAATACAACTCGATATTGTATGTGGCTAGCTTGAGCATAAACCAACATGTATTAAATTAGCAACAAATGTGAAGAAAAAATAATCTTCCATCATGTTTGTAATCAGTGTATTTGGTGATGTGATGGATAATTTTTTGATAATATTTTTTTATTTTTAACATCGATATATTAAAAAAATTAAAAAAATATTAATTTAATATTTTTTCCAGATAAAAAGCAATTTGTAAAATATTTTTAGAAGTAAATTCTATCACATTCTTATTTTTTTTTTTATGTCCCCAATTGATAGTTCGTTTAAAGTTATTTTTCTGGTTATTAAGAACTTGTGAAACTTTATAAAATAAAATGAAAGACAAAAAACTACAATGATACTAAAAAGGAAATAATTATTAAACATTTTTTCATATTCTAAATTTGATTTTTCTTTACACCATTGATGGGACACGCACAAAATCACTAAATTAAAAATGAAAAAAAAAAGTTCAACAAGTATGTCCATTATTCATTATAAAATGTTAGATTCAAACATCTCCTTATAATAAAAGGGAAAACAAGGGCTGTATAACTTTTGATGCAAGATGTAATTGTGATGGTTAGGAAATAGCAATAAAAAAGTAATAAAGATAACTTAGATATGAAAAAATCGAACGTTTGGCACATGGAAAAAGAAAACGAAGTTGAAGTCCAAGACAACTCAATGTTAAAAAAAAATTTGATAAAAAAAAATATTTAAGCTAATTGAAGTCAACATCACAAACTCGCGATTCAGGTCGTGAGATAGGACTAATCTCATTGAAAGCAAATGAAAAAATAATGATGATTCCCAACTTCCAACAACCCAAATGTAGAAAAATAAAATCAAAAAAATAAATCAGTTAGCAAAAACAAACCCAAAAATATAAAACACTTGCAAACCTGAGTAAGGCTATCAAACCTCGTGAAATGGATAATGCAAACAGGATAACCTAATAAAAGGCAAAAAAAAAAAAATATGAAGTCTAACTTCCAAAGAAACAAAATATTAAAAAGTGGAGCTGAAAAAATATTCAATATCAAAAAAATGACTTAAAAAACAAGATCAAGTTAACTTGGGCAAACCCGTCAGACACGATATATATCATGAAATCACAATAACCTTACAAAGTAAAGCAAAAGAAAAAAGAAGTTCTATCCCCAACAAACCTAATGTTGCAAAAAAAATCAAAAAAAGAAAATCAATGTAAAAAAAAAAAGACCGATATCAATCCGGGTTAATGTTTTATACTCGTGACTTGGGTTATGAGACTAACATCACCGCATCAAAAATATTATGGAGAGTAATTTCTAACTAACTCAATGTTAAAAGATTAAATTTAAAAAATAAAATAAAATTTAAAAAAAAAGATCTAAAGCAAAATCAAATATCAATTAAAAAGAATAAGAACCAAATTTGACATAAAAATAAAATGAAACAAAATGTTGAGGGATGAAATTAAAAAATAAATATCAATCAAAAGAATGAAGATCAAATATAATATAAAACTCAAATAAAACCAAATGCTAACTGGCAAAATTAAAAAAAAATCAATGAAAGAGAATTCAAAACAAAAAAAAAGTAATAAAAGAAAAATAATCAAATTTAATATAATAAACAAATAATGTGACACTTTAAAAAAAATTAGACCAGTGCGATTTTCAAGCAAATGAGAGAGAAATGAAGGAGGAGGAGAAAAATTATGTCGGAGTCCAATCACTGCATCATTATCGACACACATCGCATTACCAAAAAAGAGTGGTGTGATGCTTTCAACATTGTTGTGAAAGTTATCGTTTGTCAATCAAGATACAACTCATGCGTCGCTTGAAGACCATAAGAGCCTCCCACTAGCTAGCACATGTGTTGCACGAGCCAACCTTTTTTCCTTGCTTGTTTACCCTGGTGCCCATTTTTCCTTGCTTGTTTACCGTAGTGCTCATATTTATTTTAGTTTAAATTTTGGTTCCTTGATACTTAATTATTTTATATTAGCTGAATTTATTTTTCATTTTCAAAATTGAGCTTCAACTAAGCACCAAGTTTTACCTTGATATCACAGATCCTCATATATAACCAATAAAAAAACTCGTTATGTTCAATCTTAAAATAATTAAATATAGAAGGGTCAAATTAAAAAACAAATCAACAAATGAAGGGATGGAAAAGAAAAATGAGGCTTAATCTTTCCCTGCCATTAGAACTTAGTCCCTAAAAAAGGGTCTGAATATTTGTCAATTATTTAATTTTGGTCCTCATAACTTTAATAGTTTTATAATAGCAAGTTATATTTAATTTTATCAAATCAAACATCAATTAAGAATCGGATTTGTTCCCCAACACAACGAGTACACAATACCATAACAATGAAAACAAATGACAAAGCTAAATACCAAAAATATCATTTTAAAAATTGAGATTTTCTTGTTTACTTTATCATCAATAATAATTATGCTGTAAATAATATTAGAGAATTAATATAAAATAATATGTGAAGCCTCACTAATTAACAATTTTAATTTTTTTTTGACATGATATAGGTTATAATCTTGAACTTTACTATTTTCATTTTCTAATTAAAATTAAATCATCATAAAATAATGATATGCTTATACATTTTCATGCTCAAAGACTTTTATATGAGAAGATATATTAAGAAATCAATACAAATTTTTTTTTAAGCCCACATAACAATTTAATTTTTAAATTGAGTATAATTTTCAAACTATAATGATTCACTGGACATTCCCGTGATATGTTTTAAGGTCACAGTTAGCTGTGAAAAATTAAAATGTTTAAAAATAGAATTTTAACATAATTAAACAAAAAGCTACATGTTTTTTTTTTAATGAAAACATGTTTTTTTTTTTATTTATTTTACAAATAAAATTTTATTTTATATTAATTTTAATTAAATATATATTTTTAAAACTATAATAAAAAATATCTGTTTTAAACCATGGCAGCAAAAGTTATCATGGCATTGCTAAGGTACCGATCATTGCTGATATCTTAATTAATCCATTTCGGGCCTGATAGAAAAATATTATTTTTGTCAAAAGAGTAATAATTAATTTCCTCTCATTAAAAATTAAAAAGTTATCACGTTAAGATTATGGCTGTGTACCCCCTCCACCATGCTATATTTTAAACGTTTGCACATTTATCTTTTGTAGAAAACTAGTGTTTTGCCCGCGCGAGATAGTTTTTTAATTTTTTTAATTTATTTTTTTTGTAATTAAAATAGATATCTATATAAAATGTTACAATTTAAAATAATTTATTAAATAAATTATTCTTTTCTTATTAGTAACATGTTTCTTGAATAAATTATAAAAGAAATTAAAATATCTTTTTATAAACCTTAAATAATTTAAAATAAGTAGAAAAAAGATGTATCTCTTCAATCTAAATTATATTTCTTTATTAATGTATTTCTTTTTCTCTTAACAAAGACATTTATTTCACTAAAAGAAACTTTTTTTTCTCCATGTGTATTCTAAATATGATTTTTCATTACACCATTGATGGGACATGCACAAAATCACTAAATTAAAAATGAAAAAAAAAAAGTTCAACCAGGATGTAATTCGAGTGACTTCTATGTCCATTATTAACTATAAAATGTTAGATTCAAACTTCTCCTTGTAATAAAAGGGGAAAACAAGGGCTACATAACTTGTGATGCAAGATATAATAGGAAATAGCATTAAGGTGATAAAAAAGTATGAGAAGAAATACATACATATTATATAAAAAGAATACGCAAAAAAATTACCCTAAATGTAAATATAATGTTGTTAAAGTTCTGAGTGTGTGTTTTTCTTTTTGATAACCATGAGTATCTAAGTCAGTTTACACGTACCTCGACTAATCCTTCGAGACCCTAAAGTTAACGATTATATAAGCCTCAAGTGGCCTTGAGGTTTATGACACTTGAACTGGTGATCTTTAAGGAATAAATTTAGGACCTGATCAATTGAGTTATATCCCCTCAAGATTTATGTGTGTTTTTATGATCGTGTGTGTCTCCCATCAATTATCATAAATATTTAAGAGTAAAAAATTACTCTTAAATAGATACAATTATGCTAAAATATTGCTTGGCCATTCCTTTTAAAGCTTCATAAATAAAAAGATAAATTTTGGGTTAATAAAATTTTCCTTTTTTTTATTACCCAACTCTACTAAAAACGTTTCAGATAACTATCCAGAATTTAACACCTAAATTGGTTTGGCAATTCTAGTGATTTCAAACTTTTTAATAGTCCTCCATTCCAGTGGCTTCATCTTAGAAAGACCTTTCAAACTTTTATAAAAAATAAAAATATATATATCAAATTTATTTTTTAATATATTGATGTTAAAAATTAAAATATATATATATATATAAATTATTTTTAAATATTAAAAAAAACATCATTTACCATTATGAAATATATATAGATGAAATCCTATTAATTGTTGATCATTACAATCTCTTATTGGTACTTGATTTGTGTGCGACAATGAGTCATATCTTTTCACTCAATGGACCATGAAATCTTAACAAATTTATAATCATACCCTTAAAATTAAAACCTTTTTCTGTAGAGATATGTATTTCGCACCCTCAAGATTTTTTAATTATGTATCCACTCTTTCAATTGTTGTTTTATTTTCAACTTCATCCCAATTGTTTTTCATATGCATACCCACACTGTTTAAAGTCATGAATTCAACTCAAAAAGAACTTTTTCTGATTCCCCGCATGCAGGCAGAACAAACTG
>Ga0325404_1002490_pt1 | contig 19736 bp, 13 predicted proteins | sample PopdelMetagenome_18_FD_205664 | JGI IMG/M metagenome (GOLD analysis project Ga0325404, IMG submission 205664) | Populus deltoides microbial communities from Bellville, Georgia, United States - Xylem-Control-R1 | ecosystem: Host-associated > Plants > Phyllosphere > Stem > Wood/Secondary xylem... | reverse complement strand
ATGGATAAGATGTACTAGGGTCTCCTCTTGATACTCTAATGGACCTTTCAATTCTGACTTGGTTGAAACATTCAAAATCAATGCATTCAATGCCTCTTTCAATGCCTTTGTCTTGGACCGAGTCATTAGACCATTTGGAACAAGTAATGGGTCCTTGCTGGTGTTTCTAGGTTGGTCCACATCAGCCCTCCTCAAAATCCTCATAATCATCCCACCTTGGCCTTTCGGCCCCACTGCCATTGTTTGATTTCAGTTTAGCCCCAACCTTTCTCACATCTTGGGAACATGTTCCAGCCATGTTACCATGTTTTCCCACCTTCTAAAGTCTGTCACACACGTTTCCCATCACGAAATTCATTCTTTCCATCATCTTCGTCAAGGCTTGCATTTGGAATTTAAGTTCTACATCAAGAGGGGGCGGTGTGTTGTTTTGATTTGATATGAACTAACCTGCAAAAATTGGTTAATGGTAAAAAACAAATCCTCACATCGCTCGTGTTTTACTCAAACACTCTTAATATCCTCACACACTCACACCTCTCGTCTCACCTTCTTGCGGAACTCAAACAAACACCAAATAGAACCAGCTTAGCAGCGAAATTCAAATATGTATATGTGACTCAAGAAGCAATAAAAACCAAGAAACAATCAAAAACAAAACTGCGATGATAGTCTCGCGAGTAGCAAGCGAATCTATTCGAAATGCGAACGAAACTGAAGACTCGAATGAAACAGAAACAAAATATGCAAAGATGATGAAACAACACCCATATATGTTGGGAATATATTGCAAGAAATGAAAACAATAGAAAGAAAGCGAATTTTAAAAGTTGACGCAAAACATAATCGTTTACGACGAGTTAAGCCTGAATCTGGAACCTAAAGTTTGAGCAATTTATAATAATGTTTGTTATACTGACACAAAGACGTTATGAATCAGACCCGAAATTGAAAATCATGGAAAACGATATCCAATTGGCCCCAAACTTAATATGTGATGCTATTTGGACCCCGGTAATAAGAGTATCAAATTTGAGCAAATTCCGAGTTGATTTGATCCAATTTTCCCTGTAAAGTTTTCTGGGGCAGAAACCAATAAATATGTGGTGTGATTAGGACCCAGTAATCAGAGTCTCAAATTTGAGCTAATTCCTAGTTGGCGTGATATAATTTCCCCTTGTTTAGTTTTCTACGGCAGAAACCAATAAACATCTTTTGAACGACTTTTTTTTTTTTCCTTTTGTCTTTCCTTTTATTTTATACTACTGATATATTATGGACAGTAACCAAATGAAATAACTAAATTTTGTTTTTTTATATGCTGCAAAATCAAGGAGAAGAAGAAATTGGACATTAAGGAATTTTTATAGAAACACGAAGAAACGAAAATTTCAGAAGGATATAGCCTGATTAATGGAGCCAACCTCTGTGGGTCAAGCAACCCACACGCAAAGACACCAATTCTTGGAAAGCCAAGTAAATCAGGTTTGATAGGAGTGTCACACAAAGATAACTTCTACCTAGGCAACAACACTATTAGAAACGGAAAAACCCCCACCCTACGAATATTGATTCGCGAACGAGAAGTATAAGGATGATGCCATGAAGATAGTTGTTCTTCGATAAGTTGTTTTTCAATTCTTTAGAGAACTAAGGAAGGGAGATTATCCTACCAACACACAACAAGAGCGGCAAACAAGAAGTTTTATTAATCTGAATTGTGTAAACTTACATGTTTAGTTTTGCCTTTCTTTATACTGACTCTAGACTTAAAGAAACCCTAATGGACCCCCTTTAGGATATGAAGCCCACTTACAATTAACCCAAATAAGTAATAATAACCCAAAGATTAAGAAGAAAATAATAAAAATCTAAAAATTACCATCCTAAATATGCTAGAATCAGATTTGTCACCCTTAAGAAGTCCTAAATAATCTAGGAGAAATCTGATTTGAAAAATTTATGTTGCTGCCCCCTTTGATGTCATTGATTAGATTAGATTTCCTTGTTTAATTTGGACAAATAAGAAAACAAATTTCCTCCTTTATTGCTGATTTAATTACTTTCCTTCATAGGTTAGGAAAACCATTAAATAATCCTCCCTTCTTTAGGAACAAGATCTGGCCAACTTCCTTACTTAATTAGGAGAATAAATTGCTGACTTTCGTAGCATTAGGAAAAAAACAGGTCTAAGAAGGGTGGTATGGGGCCGGACACATCAGCCCCTTATTCCACTCGAATTAGGCTCTTCTTGGACCATAATTAAATGAATTAAAGGTCGTCCTTCATGCTTCTTAAATGTCCCAAGCCCTTCTAGGTCCATTTTGCTCTATATGTTCTGAACAAGCTCATTCAATACTTCTTTAAGCTTCTTTGCCCTAGCTCTTGTAATTGGCCCAATTAGCACCTCCAATGGGTCGTTGGCATGATTACGCTTGGTGTTGGGCTGATCCTCATTAGATTCGACCTTGAATCAAAACTTGTGTCAAATAAAGTAAGATCAACAACATTAAAGGTAACACTAACACCATATTCACCTGAAAGATCAATTTTATATGTGTTGTCATTGATCCTTTCTAAAACCTGAAATGGACCATCACCTCGAGGCTATAATTTTGATTTTCTTTGGTTAGGAAATCATTCTTTACGCATGTGCACTCAAACTCAATCACTAGGTTGGAAAATAAATTGTTTACTTATTTGCTTAAGAAGGGTACAGTTTGTTCTTTTTCTCTATTTGCAGTCGAACTCCCTCATGGAGCTATCTCACCATCTTTGTCTTCTTTTTACCATCGAAACTTTCCCTTTCTTTAAAAGGTAAATGAATTAAGTCTATAGGAGTTAGTGGATTAAAACTTTTAAAAATTTTAAAAGGAGAAAAGCTAGTGGTTAAATGCACAATTCTATTATAAGTAAATTTAATAAAAGGCAAACATTCTTCCCAGCTTTTCAGATTCTTTTGAATAAAAACGCAAAAGTTAGGATAAAATTCTATCCACTACCTCAGTTTGTCCCTCTGTTTGAGAATGACAAGTTGTCGAAAATAAGAGTTTAGTTCCTAACTTTCTCTACAAAGTCTTCCAAAAGTAGCTAAGGAACTAAACATCACAATCTGACACTATACTCCAAGAAATGCCATGCAAACCTCCCTACCCTGACAAGTCTGTGATATGAGTTGTATCATCTGTTTTATGGCTTGCAATAAAATACGTCATTTTAGAAAACCTATCAACCACAAAAAAAGTAGAGTCTCTACCTTTTTTTGACCTAGACCTAAAACAAAGTCCATAGAGATATCTACCCAAGATTCAACAGGCACAGGTAATGATGTATACAGTGCATGCAGTTGTACTTTAGATTTTGTCTTTCTACAAGTAATGCACTGTTCATAGATTCGTTGCACATCCCTTTTCATCTTTGGCCAATAGAAATGCTCATATAATACAACCAAGGTTTTTGCAATCCCAAAATGACCCATAAACCACCCTCATGTGCTTCATGAACAAGCAATTCACGCAAAAAACTAGCAGGAACACATAACATGTTCTCTTTGAACAAGTAACCATCCATCAAATAAAACTTACCAAAAGCCGAATGTCCACATGCATTATAAATCTTGGCAAAGTCAGAATCATTATCATACAATTCCTTTGCATATTCAAAGCCTAACAATCTAGTATTCATGGTGTTTAGAAGAACATACCTGTGCGAAAGTGCATCAGCTACTATGTTCTCTTTGTCTTGCTTATACTTGATTATATAAGAAAAAGTTTCAATGAATTCAACCCATTTTGCATGTCTCATATTCAACTTATCTTGTCCGTTCAGATGTTTCAATGACTCATGATCTGAATGGATTATAAACTCTTTTGGCGTCAATTAATGTTGTCATGTCTCAAGTGCTCTTACTAGCGCATAAAGTTCTTTATTGTAAGTAGGATAGTTTAAGGTCGCTCCACTTAACTTCTCACTAAAATACACAATAGGTCTTCAACAATTATTTCTCAGGTGGAAAAGAGTAAAAAATAATTTTAGATTATTATTTTATTTATTCTTATTATTTTAAACCTAGTTTTAATTTAAATTAAGTGCATGTCTAACCTATTAGTTTTAAGGTTTACGTATAAATACTTTTATGTGAGGATTTTTATGGAGTTGGTGAATTTTATCTATAAGTTCTCGCATATTGTGTGCTTATTTCTCTTTGTGTGGTTAAGTGATTTCCATATTAAATTCTAAATTGAATATGCAAACTCTTTAAAGGATTGATCAATTTTATTATGATTTATACTTCTCGTTCATGTCTTGTTATAGGCATAGGGTGAGACTGATCAATTGCATATAATTTTGGTTCTTTAAGACAAAGTTCTTGTTGGGTCAAGTTGCAGGCTTTTCTTCAAATCTCAAATTAGCAATTTAAGGGACAATCATGCATCATTTTTGCGTTGGCCAAGTTAAATTTCAGAGTTGTCCTTTAATTTATAGGAATTTTCACTTCGGCCTTCTTCTTTTGATTTCTTTTTTTTTTTTGGGCTTTTGTAAAATTTCAATTTGTTTTCAATTTTATTCTTCAATCTTAATTTATGATATGTTATTTTTTATAATTTGATTCTCATTTATTTAATTGTTATTTTTTGGGTCCTTTTGTTAAATTTTTTCTTTTCAATTTCACCTTTCAATGAAAAACCTATTTTTATTTTTTTATGTCAATTCGGTCCTCATTCTTTTGATTGTTTAATGTGACCTTTAGCTAAATTGATTTTTCTTTTCAATTTCACCCTTTAATAAAAAATAAATTTTATTTTGTATTTGAATTTTAATCATCATTCTTTTAATTGTTATTTTCTTGTTTTGAATCCGTTTGTATAATTAAAATTATTTTTTCAATTTCATTCTTTAATATTTAATTGATTGAGAATTGAGTTTCATGATTTTTCATGATAAGCTGTTTTGGGTCTAATGATCTGAGTCATGGCTTTGAAAAGTTAGTGCAGATTTCAGGTTTAGCAAGATAACTTAGGTTGGCTCGGCTCTAATTACCGGGGTTATAACACCCCCTAAATTTAACAGTTTTACCAATAAAAATTTACGTTGATATTTACACTAATAATCCCTTTGTGATTATTTTACCGATGGGATCATAGATTGAAAATGTACGTTCGAAAAAACACTCATTGATATTTTTTGGTATGTTTATAAGTTTTTCAGGATCAGATCTCAATCTTGATTATGGGTTGCGTGACCACGTGACCACGAGGTTCGCATCAGTTGGTTTCAGAGCTAGGCTTTGAAACATGGTCATATCCTTCTGTTATTTTTGTTTTTTTAGTATTCCTTTAAGTTTTTCAGTGTTTGCGTCAATCTTCTTGTTCTTTGCGTCTACGTCATCTAAACAAAAAAAATAAAAGGTTATATTTCATCTTCTTATTGTCTCTAATCATATCATTATATTAAAAAGAAAAAAAAAGAAAGAGAGAGAGAGGGATTAGTTGAAATTGAAAGGATCATTCAATTTTTGCCACAGAAGCACAACTCTTGGTGAACCATTAGCAAACCACCTCGGAATCAAATGAAACTTCATATTCTGTGTATTGGGGATGAGATCGTACTATATATTAAATTTGGACTTATTTTGATATCGACTTCTTGAGGTTTTAATTGAAGGTTTAATTTTTACCTCAAACTGATCATACACGGAGTTTGGGTACCTAGACATAATAGAACAACCTATAAACTGAGATTTGTTGTTTTCTTGGTATCCTAATACTATATATTAAATTCAAGGTCTTTTGGATTGCATCTTCTTTAGGTTCCAGAATCGGGTTTTGTCTTGCTGTAACGGGTTTGTTTTGCGTTGTCTTTCAAAACTTGTTTTTTTTTTGTTGATTTTGCTCATTCCAGTATATTATCATCATATTTGGCTGTTGTTTGATTCATTCTCATCAATTTCATATTTTTTTTGTTTTCGATCAGTTCTGGTCCAAACGATAGTCAGATTTGTAATTTCAAGTCTAAATCAGTGTTCTTCTTGTTATAAACTCTATTCTTGTCTTCTTCTTGTTGTTGTTTTTTTTTTCTCCCTATTTGTGTCATGTATTCACCAAGGGAGAGGGAACAAAGGAGGATTGTAGATCAACAATACGAAAAACTAAGACATGGTTTGGGGGTTTTAGAAAGAGAAGTTGATAAGTGTAGAAGATTATTCTATGATCTTCAGGCTTCATGGGAAAAAGAGGTACAACGCCAAAAGAATGAAAAAAAAAGAAGAGCCGCCGTGGTTATCATTCAAAAGTATGTACACAAATGGTTAGTACGGTGTGCTTATTTGAAATTCTTGGCAGTCACAACTTCTATACAGTGTTGTTGGAGAAAGGTGTTAGCAATAAGGGAATTCCGAAGGCTTAAACAAGAGGCTCTTAAAGTCGCTACTAATCCTATTCAAGATTCAAGGGCGAATCTTCTTGAAGAGGGAGGGAATGATACGGTTCAGCCTTGTGATACGACCCAAATAAGGTTAGATTCGGATTTTGGCGTAAAAAGCACAACAGTCCAGGCTTACGGCAACAGTTATAATTCTCAATCTGACCGTTGGATCAGGCTAACATTTTATGTGGACTCTCCAGACATGTTTTCCTACTATGGGTTACAGTTTCAGGTCAATTGAAGTTTGGGAAGGTACCACAATACTGGTCAACAGAGGCTGTATGAATTTTGTTATTTACTTCCATTTAACTTGTGGACTTCCTATTTGGTTAGGATTCTTTTCCTACAAGGATGTGGCAACTAGTTTTGGGAATTTCCTAGTTCCACAAGGATCTTTAATGAGGTGCAATATAATCTCCAAATGTGGCAAGGATTCATTAATGTTTCAGAATCCTTTTCTTATAAGGATTCCTTATTCATCCTAGCGACACAAGGAAAGAAGGGCTAGTGGTATTTATTGACACATTAGTTATTTTTATTATTTTCTTTCATGTTTAGGCTTAATTAAAATTTTGTTTTGAGCTAGGATCCGAGACTTGTTTGGATCAGGTTATGGGCTTTTCAGTTTAGGGTTTTTGGACCAGTTTTGTATGGGGGTTAGGTCAACCCACAAGGGTAGATCCATTAGGGTTAATTTTTCAAGAACCATTTAAACTCATGTAAGCCAAAATTTCAATAACTTTGATGATAATTACTTCTGAATTTTTCAGTTTTAACGTGTGAGAGTGATTCTTGCATTCTTCAGTTCTTGAACGAACTGAATCTGACTTATCAAAGATTAACTGGTTTCGTGGCGTCATTCTACTCAATCCAATAGTGTTGGTGCCTTGGAGCAGGTCCCATTGTGTCACACTCCTATCAGACCTACTTCGGCTTTCCGGGATTAGATCTCAATCTTGATTGTGAGTTGCGTGACCACGTGATCACGAGGTTCGCATCAAACTCTCTAGAATATACCAACAGATTGATTCCGTTGGTGAGTTAATAGTAGCATTGACGTTTGCTGTAACTCTTTTTCAACTTTTTGGAATATACTGACAAAATAAGTCTATCGGTAACTTCGTCAGTATAATTTAAAAATATTTTTAAAAAATAAATCTATTAAACAAAAATAAAAAATAATTTTAAAAAATTAAATTAATATAAAATTAAATCCAAGTTGTGGATTGTTCTTCCCTTTTCCTTTATAAAACATGTTTATCATACCTAAATATTATTAGTCTGACCAGTGGTCGGTGACACCTAGTTGATTCTATTTTCTATTTCTAACTTATTACACCTTGTAAAAAAAAAAAAACTAAGAGGGTGTTTGTTTGACGGAAAGTGGTTTCTTGAAAACCACTTTCTAAACTTTCATGTGTTTATTTGTCATTAAAAAAAAATGGTCAACGGAAAACACGTTCCTGTCAAAGTATAATATGGTTTGGTTTCCAGAAAAGTGTTTTTTTTTTTGGAAGAAAACACTTTACAGAAATTGTGAAAAATTTAGAAATGTTGTATTATTTGCTGATTATATCAAATTTGGTCCTCAAACTTTTGATTGCTATATATATATATATATTGAATTTTTTTTTTCAATTTCATCCATTAGAATTTGATTTTATATTAATTTTGGTCTTTATTTTTATAATTGTTATTTGTTTTTCTCTTATTATTTTTTAATTAAAATTTTTTATCTATCAAATTTGATTCTCATTCTTTTGATTGTTACTTATTTTATTTGAAATAATTTATGAAATGGTAATTATTATTATTTTAATTTCTTCGTCTTTCAATTTTTTTATTTCTTAGATTTTATCTCTATTATTTTGATTATTATTTATTTTATTTGAGATAATTTATGAAATTATTTTTTTTTCAATTTCATTCTCATTCAACTTTTTCATTTGTAAGATTTGTTCCTTATTATTTTAATAAACTTGAAAAAACTAAATCATTAATAAGTTGTTTTTCAGCTCATTTTTCATGATATAACCAAATATTAAAAAGTATTTTTCAATTTATTTTTTATTATACTATTAAACATAAAAAAATAATTCACTTTTCTGAAATTTATTTTTCTTAAATTTACTTTTTAAAAAATATTTTTTAACAAACAATTAGACCTAAAAAAATGTCTACAAGGGTGGCGGTCGGGCGCGACTGGTATTCTTGGAAAAAGGGAATACATGTTAGGTGGCAGGAATTTGTTAGTTGAAAAGGTTGCGAATGGCTGTATGAAGAACGTGCATGTAATTCTTTGAAAATTTGTCTCCATGACTTGCAGCAAGGCTAGACATTCCAATACATACATATATACAAATTTCCTGTTGGGTAGCTAAAATTATGACTTGCATGGCTATGTATTTCATTTTTTCAACAAATTTAGGAGAATAAATATTCTTTGGGAGGTAAGTGAAGATATCAATGGCCAGCTAAACAGGTTGCACGGATGCTCAGATTCAAGTACTCATTTCCAGAAAATTTTCTTTTACATATATGTTGCCTTTAATTCAATCACTACAAAAATAGGGCCACGGTTAATTACTACAATAAATTGCAAAAAGAGGAGACCATATTTTGGGTTTTAATAATTGGAGTATCCTTGAGCAATTTTGTTGTCCATCAAGATTAAATTTTAGGAAAATTACCTTTAGTATCATGAATTTAATCTAAATTGTGATTATCCGCTATAATTTAAAATTATATGCACAATAATACTTAATATCTTTTCAAAATAAGTTCATAAAAATATTTAATTATTTATAAAAATGTTATTGTTTTTTATTTAATGACTAAATTTTTTGATATTAAATATTACAACTTTGCCATTAAATTTTTTTTTAAAAAAACAAACAAACTAGCGATCAGATTTAACTTTTTCTCATCTTTTTCCTCTATCCTTACCTTAAACCTGAATTCCCAAATTCAAGTTCAAAAGTATGAACAAGAAAATTCTTCACAATGTCCACGTCTTCATTATTTCTTGTTCTAATCACAAATAATAATCATATTATAAATAGAAACCCTATCTATGTCCCAAAAAATTGTAAAACCAAGTCTAATTAATACTTTGAACATGCTTGATATGTATCATGGGAATTATAATCTATCTCGTGAAGCTAAATCTAATATGCAAGAGGATTCAGATGGTCCAATGACAAGAGCGAGAGCAAAACAACTACAAAGGGCCTTGACGAGTCAAATTAGAATGATTGAAACTGCGTCGGAGTTAAAAATTAGCAATCAGTTTGAAATTGGTTCAATGGTGCTTATTTGCCTATAATTGGAACTTAGAGATGGGAAAAGCCCTTAATGGTTCTTTTGATGTTTGGCTACTTGAATTTGGGTTGATAATGGAAGTTGCACAAATTGACGGTTGTGCAACGGGTTCTGAATGCACAAATTGACGTTAATGATGAGCAACGCAAGAACATCTTTCATACTCGATGTCAGATTCGAGATAAGGTGTGTGGGATGATCATTAACAATGGAAGTTGCACTAATGTTGTGTCAACTACCTTGATGGAGAAATTGGGTTTAACTACCATTTCACATCTCAGGCCGTATAGTTTGCGATGACTGAATGAGAATGGGGAGATTCGAGTGACAAAGCAAGTCTTTGTACCTTTTCCATTAAAACCTATCATGACGAGGTTTTGTGTGAAGTTGCGCCGATGTCAGCTAGCCATTTGTTGTTGGGTCGTCCATGGTAGTTTGACAACGATGTGACCTACAATGGACGAAAGAACACTTAGGCTATGTTTGTTTCCCGGAAAGTGGTTTCCGGAAAACCACTTTCCAAACTTTCCTGTGTTTGTTTGCCATTAGGAAAGTTGGTCAACGGAAAATACTTTCCAGTCAAAGGAAAATTTGGCTTGGTTTCCAGGAAAGTGTTTTTCTAGAAAATTTGAGTGGAAAACACTTTCCAGAAGTTGTGAAAAATTTAGAAATGTCATATTATTTGCTAATATATCAAATTTGGTCCTCAAACTTTTGATTGCTATATATATATTTTGTTTTGAGGATTTATTTTTCAATTTCATCTCTTAAAATTTTATTTTTATATTAATTTTGGTCCTCCTTTTTATAATTGTTATTTGTTTTTTTCTTATCATTTTTTTATTGAAATTTTTTATCTATCAAATTTGATCCTCATTCTTTTTATTGTTACTTATTTTCTTTGAAATAATTTATGAAATGTTAATTGTTAATTATTAATTATTATTATTTTAATTTCTTCATCTTTCATTTTTTTTATTTTTTAGATTTGATCTCTATTATTTTGATTATTATTTATTTTATTTGAGATAATTTATGAAATTATATTTTTTTTCAATTTCATTCTCATTCAAATTTTTAATTTGTAAGATTTGTTACTCATTATTTTAATAAACTTGAGAAAAATAAAATATTAATAAGTTATTTTCCAGCTCATTTTCCATGAATAACCAAACACTGGAATGTATTTTCCAACTTATTTTCCATTACACTACCGAACATCAGAAATAATTTATTTTCCCGGAATTCATTTTCCAAAAAGAAACTACTTTCCAGCAAACAAACGGGGCCTTATTCTTTTATGCTGAATGGAAAGAAGGTGAATTTGTTACCATTGAGTTCTCAACAGGTTAGAGAGGATCAGTTACGAAGCCAACAAAAGGAGGTGAAATCACTTAAGGGGTTGTTGTTAGCCAAAAAAGGAGACATCAAACAATCATTAGCTTCGGCGGGAGCTGTTTCCATGATCTAGGCAATACAATTACTACAAGTAGCAGGATTGGACTTACAAAGACAGATTAAGGAATTGCTTGAAGAATTTAAAGATGTGTTTTCAGATGAATTACCTAAAGGGTTACCACCTATTCGTGGAATTGAGCATCAAATTAATTTGGAGCCGGGAGATTCACTTCCTAATAGACCAGCATACAGATGTAATCCAGAGGAAGCAAAAGAGATTCAAAGGCAGGTTGGTGAGCTCTTAGAGAAGGGCTATGTGCGAGAATCACTTAGTCCATGTTCCGTACCTACTTTGCTTGTACCGAAAAAAGATGGTACCATGAGGAATATGTAAGGACAGTCGCGCTATCAACAAAATAACAGTTAAGTATCGATTTCCTATGCCCAGACTTGATGATTTGCTTGATAAGTTGCATGGTGCTGCATTATTTTTTAAAGTCAATTTGATGAGTGGTTATCACCAAATTAGAATGAAAGAGGGAGATGAATGGAAAACAACATTTAAAACTAAACAAGGGTTATATGAATGAGTTGTAATGCCATTTGGGTTATCTAATGCGCCTAGTATATTTATGAAGCTTATGAATCATGTTTTGAAGAAGTATATTGGGATGTTTGTTATAGTATATTTTGACGATATCCTGGTGTATAGCAAGACCTTTGATGATCATGTAAAGCATCTTAAAGTTGTGTTTGAAACTTTGCGAGATTCTAAGTTGTATGGGAAACTCACAAAGTGTTACTTCTGTAAAAAAAAGTGTCATGTTTCTTGGATATATTATCTCTAGCAGGGGAGTTAAGGTTGATGAGGAGAAAATTGAGGCAATTTGGGACTGGCCAAAACCTACTAGTATCGCTGATGTGAGGAGTTTCCATGGTTTAGCTTCTTTCTACAGGCAATTTATGAAAGACTTCAGCTCTATTATTACTCCTATGATAGAATGCTTGAAAAAAAGGAACGAGTTTAGATGGAATGAAGATGCGCAGAAAGCTTTTGAGCTAATTAAGGAAAAGTTATGTACTGCTCTAGATTTAGCACTTCCAGACTTTGCTAAAACATTCGAAATAGAGTGCACTGCTTTTGAAGTTGGAATTGAGGTTGTTTTGATGTAAGAAAAGAGGTTGATTGCATTCTTCAGTGAAAAGTTAAATGGAGCACGTTTGAACTACTCTATTTACGACAAGGAGTTTTATGATTTGATTCAGGCTCTAGAGGTATGACAACACTACTTGTTGCCTAAAGAATTTGTTATACATACTGATCATGAATCCTTGAAGTATTTTAAGGGGCAAAGTAAGCTGAATCAAAGACATGTTAAATGGGTGGAGTTTATGGAGTCATTTTCTTATGTCATAAAGTATAAAAAAGGGCATGTTAATGTGGTTGTTGATGCTCTTTCAAGGAGGTTTGCACTAATCTCTATGTTGAATGCAAGGCTGATGGGTTTTGAACAAGTGAAGGAACAATATGTTAATGATTCCTACTTTGCTAATGTGGTTGCCGAATGTGCAAAGGGAGCTTGTGATGGGTTCTTTATGGCATGAAGGTTACTTGTTTAAAATGAGCAGAATGTGTATTCTTTCAGGTTCGTTACGGGAGTTGCTTGTGCAAGAGGCTTATGGTGGTGGTCTTAATGGTCATTTTGTGGAGAAGAAGACTTATGAGCTGCTGAAAGAATATATATATATATATATATATATATATATATATATATATATATATATATATTTTGCCTAGCATGTTATGGGATGTGCACAAGGTGATTGAGAGATGTGCTATTTGCAAGAAAGCTAAGGGTAAAGAGAATGCATATGGACTGTATATGCCATTGCCTATTTTAGAGCAACCATGGATGGATGTTAGCATGGACTTAGTACTTGGGTTACCAAGAACACAGCGTGGAAAGGATTCATTAATGGTTGTGGTTGATCGATTCTCCAAAATGTCTCATTTCATTCCTTGCAACAAAACTGACGATGTAGTACATGTTGCTGATTTGTTCTTTCAAGAGATTGTTCGTTTGCATGGAGTTCCTAAAAGCATTGTCCCTGATCGTGATTCAAAGTTCTTAAGCCACTTTTAGAAGACTCTTTGGAGGAAGTTTAGAACGAAGTTACTTTTCAGTACGGCATGTCATCCACAAACTGATGGACAAACTAAGGTAGTAAACCAAATTTTATCTTCTTTGTTACGAGCTGTTATACATAAGAATTTGAAGAGTTGGGATATACTTGTTTGCCTATTGTGGAAGTTTGTATATATTCGTAGTATGAATAAGGCTACAAAATTTTCACCATTTGAGGTTGTGTATGGCTTTAATCCTTGTGTTCCTATTAATCTTGTTCATATTCCAATTGATGAGAGGACATTTATGGATGGAATTAGAAAGGCAGAATTGATGAAGAAACTACATGAGCAGGTTCGATTACATATTGAGGAGAAAACTACAAAGTATGCTAAACAAGCTAACAAGGGGCGGAAAATGGTTAGGTTTGAACCTGGAGATCTTGTTTGGATTCATATTAGCAAGGGCAGATTTCCAAGCAAATGTAAGTCCAAGTTGATGCCAAGAGATGATGGTCCATTTCAGATTATAGAGAAGGTGAATGACAATGCGTATAAGGTAGATCTTCTTGGTGATTACAACGTATCAACTACTTTTAATATGAAAGGCTTGACTCCATACTTGAATGATGACGACGATTTTGATTTGAGGACAAATCATTTTCAACCTGGGGCTGATGATGTGCATCATGGGAATTATAATCCATCTCGTAAAGCTAAATCTAATATGTAAGAGGATTCAGATGGTCCAATGACAAGAGCAAGAGCGAAATAACTACAAAGGGCCTTGACAAGTCAAATTGGAATGATTGAAGCTGTGTCAGAGTTAAAAATTAGCAATCAGTTTGAAATTGGTTCAAGGGTGCTTAAATTGCCTACAATTGGAACTTAGACATGGGAAAAGCCCTTAATGGTTCTTTTGATGCTGGGCTACTTGAATTTGGGTTGATAATGCAAATAAGTGAAGAATTGATATTGTTTACGGTCAGAACAGTAAATGCATTTGAACCTAAATTTGAAGTCATCCATTGCATGTGAAAACAAGACTAATCTAGGTGGATTTCAAGTTCATAACGTGATGTTTCTAGATTTTCCAACCATGATTGCATTGGACTTTTGTGCAAGAAGTTATAGTCATTTTAAATTTTATCTGTTTATGTTTCAATAAAAGTCAAAAAAAGTGTGCTAGTTAAATTTGTCTAGTTACTTTGTCAAAATCTAATTTTTGGGCTTGATTTCTGACATGTTGAATTTTCCTAACTATGGAGAGATGTTCCAATTATAAATATAGTATCAGAATATGTAATAAAGGACTTTTGGCCAAGATTTGAAACTTAATTCAAAGAATTAAGAATTGTTCTTCCAAATTGATTTTGTGAAGAACCCTACCTGACCTATCACTCTTCAATCACAAAGAGTGTGGCGTCGAAATCCTAGATTGATCTTTGTGGCGTTCAGATCGACTTATCAAAGTATCATTCTAGTCTATCCTCCATCTTATTTACCTTAAAATCACTATAATCCAGCCTAAACACTAAAAGAAAGTCAACACAACCAAACCCATCCTTCATCCATTTTCGTTAAGATTCATTGTTGTCGATTTTCGAATCATTCACGGCACATCAATGCTTTTAACCATATTTTACTAATAAATATTGTTGGAGAGCATATTAAAGGATGATTACTTGAAATCAAAACAAAAGGTAGAAGAAAAACCCAAAGTATTATTTTAACTTGTATTTATATACACATATTCTGCAATATTAATTAGTAATACATTATTTTAAAACTTAATCATTTAATATTTGATTTCAAACTCACTGCTTCAGAGTAATTTAAAGATTTTAGAGTCACTAGTGTACTCATATTTCTCATCTCCAATTCATCTCTTACTACATTTAATAGCTTTCCAACATCCACATTTTGAACTCCCCAGCCCCATCTCCATTGTTTTTATATCTCCTATGTCGTATAACATGTACTCCCCTATCATAAAAAAAACAGGAGATAGATGGGCATCAATGGCCTTTTCAACGATTGAGTTCTGTAAAATCATAGCTTTTTCTAAAACTAATGATAGAAGTTCTTTATTATGAACTTGTCATCACCACCAAATGCATGCAAGATTTGAGATTAAAAAATTAGAGTTTTTTCTAAGTCTTAATTTGGAGTTTTTTAGGGTTGGTTAGAGTTTGGTGAGAGATTAAGGGAAAGAAAAGGGGATGACAAAGACGACGAATGAGAATTTATGATATAATATATACTAAGATAATTTTATTATTTTGTTAAATTTGAAAATTCATGTTAATTCAAGATGTAAATTCTAATTTTTCAAACTATAACATGTAATCATAATTTAAACAAAACTACATGATGCTAAATATAATTTTTCCTTAAAGTTTTATAAAATATTAAATAGTAAACAAACCTACTAATCATTTGAGTTTTTTTTTGTTTGATTGTAAGGGTAATTTAGGAGCAATTTACATGTAACTAAATGTTTTCCCAAATAATCTTAAAAACAACTCTCCTACATTGACCTAGTGAATATATCTTTTTAACAACATCATAATTATGTTATTAGACAAAAACTACATAAAATTTGTTTCATAATACACTTTAACTTTGCAAAATAATTTTTTTATTGATTAGGGTAAGAATTACACAATTTATTTTGTATAATGTCAGTTTAAAAAGGAACAAAAATTTTATGTTTCTCCATTTCTAAGTATAGGTAATGAAGACATGATGGCATTCCTAAATAAATAGGGCTTTCTACTCTCATAAGGGCATTTATGAATTCTACAACATTTGGTGAAATAACATATTAGGTTAGTGAAATTGTTGTTTAGTAGCCTGGTAAACATTTCATAGATATTATTAATTAATAACCAGCTAGTAAGAAGTCTCAGGTCTTTTCTAACATTTTCTCTAAGTATTTTTTTTCTTGTTGTCATGTATGGTTTTCCAACAATGGTAACTCTTTCTTTTCATGTCTTAGTTTTTTATTGCGTTGAATCATTAATCCTTAACCAAGTAATTTTTTTACTAGATGTGACACTTTTATGGTCTAATTAATAATGGCTTTATTTTTTAAAATGATCATTGTTTTCTTTGGTGTTGTGTTACTTTCATAAATTGAGGACTTTTTGTTTTTGTTTTTATTTTGTGTATTTTAAGAATTTCTTCAAGGATTAATGGTTGATCAAATCTTGGATCTTCAGATCTAGAGAAGTTCTTGGAGGTTTTAGCATTGGAAAATAAAGTTTATTTTTTGTTTATTTGTTAGCCCATAAGTTAGAGAGAGGAGAGAGAAACTCACTACAAAATGATGAGGAGAGAAAAAGATGTCATTTTTTTTTTTTGTGATGAAACTCAACATTCTTGATATTAATGGGTCTTATTTGATAGAGAAAATATGATAGTGGTTGTTTTGATTCTTTATATTGCCTAGATAAATAAGTTGGGAGTGGAGAGAGAGAAAAGTTTCTCAATTTGATTTTGTATTTTTGGAACCTATTTTTTTTTTTGGTTATTTAAGTTTTTTGGGTTCTAAAGATCTTTAATAGGTGTTTGCTAATCAAAATTGATGAAAAAAAATTATCAAGAAAAAAATTATAGATCTAATTTTTCGGTCACCATATTAGTAGGTGAATTCTAGGTACAGAGAAACGATGTGTTTTCTACCTTTATTTTAAAAAACACTATAAAAAATAATATAAACAAGGCCTAGGCGTGCATGCTTGGGTTTACTTTTTAAGGCCTAGATGTGCTAGGCCACCTAGGCCAGTTCTATATGTCTTTTTTTGTTATTAATTTTTTTCCTTCCGATTTCATCCAATATTTTTAAAATTTTTTTTTTATTGTATGACTAAGTAAAACATAGTTTTAAAAAATAAAAATTTTAAATCAGTGGAGTTCATGAATTGGGTTCGAGTTTGACAAGTTAATTACCAAAACCCGAGTCGATTTAATACGCTATTATCTCAATATTTTGAAAAAACAAGATGCCATCTTAAATTTTTTTTGAAGCATTAAATTTATTTTAAATTAGTCTTCATAGTATATTTCAGTTTAGTTTTTGAAAGATTAATTGTTTTGATTTTTTTTATATGGTTATCAAGGTTACTAGATTGTAGATTTGTCAAGACGTTATTATTACTTGTTTAAGTTACATTTAAACCAGCATATTTGAGTTTTTTGCTCATTTAATTTTTTTATTCTTTGAATTTTTTTTTACATTCAAATAAAATTTCTATCCGGTGCACAAAGTAATTACCTAGTTAAGTCTATGTTATTAATAACTTTATTTCGTTAAATGAGTTCTAATTATTAGTTTTTCAATTTTTAAGGTGACAATGACAAGACTTAGAGTACCTTCTCCCTTTCATTTTAATAGTGAATGCGTATCAAAGGACATTTCATATGTGATATAAGAAGAAACATCAATCAAAATTGAGTTTGGGAACTGGGGAGGTTCCAAAAACTTTATTTTATTACTGAAGCTCTTTCCATCTAAGTTTTTAACACTTCTCGTGATTCAAATGTCGAGGTCAAGTCACTTCTGTAAAGATAGTTGATTTGGAAGAAAGGTAGTGAAGAGAGAATTGATTTGCTAGGGGAAAAGAATTAGTTGTTCAACTTTGTGCCTTCTGACACTTTCCTTGTCGAGGCACTTTCCTAAATATAATGGATGAAAGGCAACTTAAAGAATTCCTTGTGGCTGCGAGGCAGGTGGGTTAGTGGAAAAAATCATATGATATTTATAATAATATTTATAATATGATCTCTTCAATATCTGAGCTGCCTGTTCGCCAATAAAATTAACACTTTAAATCACTAAAACATGTCATTTTATAATAAAAATACAAAAATAATTCTAAAATATAAATTAAAAGGGATAAATAATAAATAATAATTTACAAAAAAAAAATTGAATTGAGAACAAAGTTTTGAAACCCGACCCAGTGGTTAACCAGGCCTAGGTCACGGGTTTTGATCGAGTCACCAGGTCTTAACCAGGTCACCCGGGTAAATTCTTTTTTTTTTTAATTCAAAACGATGTTATTTTAGTAAAAAATCAACATGTTACAACCATATTTTTGATCAGGTCAATCGAGTCACCATGTCAATCGGCTAAGTCAACCGGATCATTCCGAGTCATGACTTCTCCTATTTTTTCTTAAATTTGACTCAATTCTAGCTCTGAATTGACCCACTAGATCATACCGGGTTTCAAAACTATAATTAAAAAAACCTCAAACTAGCCCCTAGCATATTGCCTGATTATCGTTGCAGTGCAAAATCTTTTGATTATATCGTTTTTTGCAAACACAATAAACATTAAACAATATCATCACTTAATTTATTCAATATTAGTGATTGTTAAATTTTTTGTTTTGTTTGTTTTTAAAAATTTAAGGATATTTCCATCAAACAAGATGTTTCCATACAATTTGTGTGGATAGTTAAAGAATGCTTATTTAAAAATATAATAATTAAAATGCCATAAAAATTACAAAAAGTGATGTGACGTGAAAGATTAACTTTTTTTTTAATTTTGTTATGATATTTGAGGTAATACATGAATTTTAAAAGAAATTTTGGACATAACGAAGCAGAGGACAATTTGTATTTTGTCAAAAGAAAGACGATGTTGATCAAATAAAAAAAAGAAGACAGAAATGATGTTTATTTAAAATAAAAATATCAAATACTAATATTTTCTAAGAGATATAACTTCCTGTTTTTATACATATGTATTTAAAGTTAGTGTATCTTGTGGTGCAATGTAGTTAATACTGTTTTAGACTAACCATGACTTTAAAAGTTATTTTATTTATTTTTTATCTTAAATTATGATAAAAACTCAAATTTAAGAAAAGTTATGATCATTTGTAATTTTTTTGAAACTTGTTTTTTTTTAAATGGTAACCGAAAGCTATTAAAATATCAAAAACACACATTATATATATGTGTGTGTGTGTTTTTGATATTAAACAATTTTAAATATATATATTATTGTCTATATTTACAAGAAATAAATGTTTCTTAATAGTAACTTCAAGGTTAAAATTCATAAAGTTAGAGGAAGAAAGTATTGAAAATCATGCCAATCCTTCGAATATACACATATATGCGTGTGTTTTAGGAGTAGAAAATGAGAGGGGGGGCGATTGCCCCATGGGGGAGGAGGTGGGGTCAGGTCTTATCTTGACATATCTTCTGTAGAACGCATGGAGTGGGCAATCTCAAAAGTATCTTCAGCATTGATGTTGGCAACGAGAAAATGTTATGTGACCCCTGACTGACGGAACTTCTTTGCTTCTCTCCTTCCTCTGCATATTTGCTGTTTCTGCTTTCACTGACCCAGAAGCAACAGCTCCTTCTACTTAGATTTATTAATTTCTATTAATGTCTCCATCTACCCGCGCGCGCAATTAATTATATTGCTGTGTTATATGCATGT
>Ga0325404_1002488_pt1 | contig 19744 bp, 14 predicted proteins | sample PopdelMetagenome_18_FD_205664 | JGI IMG/M metagenome (GOLD analysis project Ga0325404, IMG submission 205664) | Populus deltoides microbial communities from Bellville, Georgia, United States - Xylem-Control-R1 | ecosystem: Host-associated > Plants > Phyllosphere > Stem > Wood/Secondary xylem... | reverse complement strand
TTTTTTTTTTGGTTTTTTCTTTCAACAAGAAAAATTAGAATTAAAATCTTAATTCCCAACTATTATAAAATGTATAACATGTATATATCTGAATAGAAAATTAATGTGTAAGATTATTTTAATGTTGTAATCCCTACAGTTACTGTCGTGTTCTGCCACACACACACACACACACACACACAGAGGAAAGGTTGAGTAAGGCACAACTAAGCCATTCTATTATTCTCAACTTGGTATTAGAGCCCTAAACAAATTAAAACACTTTCTCTTCTCTTTGCTATGGACTTTGCATCCCAGCTGCAAGTTGCCTCCCTCTCTGCAGCACCGACAGTGTTGATTTCCTCCTTTGCTGCAACCCCTGCCTCCTCCAACACCTCTGTTTTACCGTGGCCACAACCTACAGATGGTGATCACGCCCTCTTCAACCCAACCAATTCTCCTTTGCTGTAGCCTTATTCTGCGGCTGTTACTGCAGATTCTGCCGCCAGCATTGCCTCCCTCTCCCACACTCACCGAGTCATCTCTCTAAAGTTAACAAACACCAATTATCTATATTGGTAAATGCAGATGAAGCCGTATCTCCTACGCTAATGAATTTTTAGCTTTGTTGATGGTTCAAACTCCTGTCCCTCTTCACATGTTCTTACCGCCGATGGTACCTCTCTTAAGGTAAATCAGTTCTTTCTTCGTTGGAAATAACAGGACCAACTCATTCTAAGTGCTCTGCTTTCTTTACTCTCCATGAAAGTTCTCCATCTTATTGTTAACTGCCAAACTTCAAGTTCTGGCACACACTTGAGCAAGCTCTAGCTTCCACATCCAATTCATGTATTATGCAACTTCATGGCTCCTTTTAAGATCTTTGACAAGGTGATGAGTCGATAACTCAGTTTATACAAAAAGCTAAGGCCTTATTTGATGAATTAGTCGCTGCTGGCTAGCCGGTATCGCCGGAGGATTTCAACTTATATGTGTTTTGTGGCCTTCGATGAGAGTTTAAGGCTTAATAGTAAGTCTTGTGACCAAAACAGAGCCTCTCTTGTATACTGATCTTCATAGTCATCTTTTAACACATGAATTCCTTCACAAAATATCCCTTTCGCCCATGAGGTATGCTATCATCAATACACCTTTGCTGCTCATGCCTAACACCCCTCTTAAGCCTTCTTTTCTCACCGTTAGTCTCCTGGAAATTTTAGCCGCAACAGAGGCCGTTTCCATGGAGGATGGCGTCCCAATCAGTTCAATAATAGAGGGCATAGGTTTGTTGTGCCCAGAATTGATTTCCGCAAACTCCTTAGCTCCTTCAATGGTGATAGCGATAGGCAAGGCCATTGACAGGGCAATTGGTAGCGCAACAGGGGACAGAATCCACACTACCAATTATGCCAAACATTCGGTCATACAACCCCTCACTACCCTTAGCTCCAACATCGGGGCTATGAAAAACAGCCTAGTGCAAATTTGGCGCTGCGTAATATGTCCTCAACCGGTACTGTCGATTGGTTTCTGGACACCATTGCAAATCAACACATTACATTTGACCTTGCAGGTTTGGCTGCCTCAGAACCATACCTCGGTAATGATAATTTGCATGTTGGTGATGGTAAGGGACTCCCCATATGTCATATTGGTCATATAAAAATATATACACCTCATTGTTCTTTCACTTTGTCTAGTGTTCTTCATGTTCTTACCATCAGGAAACATTTGCTTTATGTTCAAAAATTTTATCTTGATAATAATGTTTATTTTGAATTTCACCCTTTCGTGTTTTATGTCAAGAATCTCAACACCAATGAAGTCCTTCTCTCAGGTCAGAGTCAAGACGTTCTCTATGCTTTGTTCAAGTCTTCCATCACATCAGTTCCTCAAGCCTATTGGTCTCCCTACATTTTTGCTTCTGCTGATGTATGGCATCGTCGACTAGATCATCCTACCTCTTATATTTTTCAATTGTTAGTTTCCAAAAATAAGATTATTTGTAACAACAAACGTCTTAATCTTCAATGTCAAAGTTGTCCATTAGAAAAATGATCGTGTTTGTCTTTAGGACCTACGAGTCACAAAACCTCTGCTCCACTTAAATTAATTTTTAGTGATGTATGGGGTCCTGCAACGAAGATAGATAACAGCCTAAAAAAAGTGTTAATCTCTTAACTTGGCTTTTAGAGGTTTAGAGAAAAGAAGAGTAATGTTAAAACTACAAACTAGGAAAACAATAAAGAAGAAGCAATAAATATAATTAAAATATGTAAATAAGGTTGTTAAGAAAGTGAAAAAAAAAGCTCATGAATAAATTGTGTATATGGAAGTGATTATCCTTTTCAATGTTGAATGTTCTATTTATAATGCTATAAAAATAGAATTTTATATAACCATCAAATTCTATTTTTATACAAATTGTATAAAGCAAAAATGACTATATAATTTATATTCTTTATATGCTGATAATTGCATATGTTCTTGTCATAATACAACATCCACCAATTATCCGCATAAAACTTGATCATTAATCGTTATTGTCAATCCTCTCTGTTAGCGTGATTACTGGACATCCACACAGGATTTGCTTGATTGTACGAGATTTGCCTTGCACAATATTAGCAACCATATCAAGCAAATGTATCTGTGTCGTATTTCATCACGTATCTGTCATATTTCATTCATAAACTAACTCATATTCTCGTGTATATATATAGTTGTTGTATCTCAGTACAGATGGTCATTCAAATAATATATACACAACTCTCTGCAGCCTTTTTTTTGTTATTATTCTTTGGTCTCTGTTATCATGGTATCAGAGCCTAGACTCTAGATCCAAATTTCTCACGTGCTTCCATGGTCTCTGTGTCTTTGCAATAATCTGTTCCTACTTCTCTTTGGCATTTATACAAACACCTCTCTGACAGTACTATTGGAGTCTACAACTGTCGTGTACCTTGCTCCCTGTCATCATCTTGGAAAAACCTGATATTTCACAACCCACTACAACTGTTTTGTTTGGTTCAAACTATAATATTTGGATTCAAGGAATGAAAAGCTTCTTAATTGGTCATAAGCTGTGGCGTATTGTTACTGGAGATATCACTAAACAACCAAAGAGAAAGATGAATCTGATACAAAGTTTGTAGATCGCTTGGAGGACTAGGATAGTAAAAATCATCAGATTATTACATGGTTCCGTAACACCTCAGTACCAGCCATTCACATACAGTTTGTAGACTATGACTCTACAAAAGAAATCTAGGATTTCTTAGCTAATCAGTATCAAACCACTGGACTTGCCCACTATTATCAGTTATGGACTACACTTCATAGTCTCAACCAAGGATCAGGTTAATCTGTTAATGATTTTCTTGCTCAAGTCCAACCAATTTGGAATCAAATATCTCAAGCCAACATTAGTGAGGATTATTTGCATCTCATTCAGGTACTTATGGCTCTATGACCTGAATATGAATTTGTCCGAGCCTCTCTTCTACATTGGGATCCACTCCCTTCATTAAACACTGCTATTTAGGAGATTATTTTTGAAGAGACTCGTCTTAATCTGGATAAATCTCCTCAATTTGACATAGCTCTTGCAACTACTCGGTCCTCACATTAGAAATCTGGCAATCAGACATGTAAGAATTGTCATCAAATGGGTTATGTTTTTGCTACTTGCCCTACTATAGAATGCAGATATTGTCATGCTTTTGGTCACATTCTTAAACACTGTCCCACACGTCCTCCTAGACCAAAAGGTGGGTTCTTTAAATCTAAAACTATGTCAAAGCCTAGCTCTTCCTCTATCATTGTTGCTGCTACTATTAAAGGTTCTATTTTCATCACTATGAGTGATCTTGAGGCAATGGTTAAACAAGTTATCTCTTCCAATTCCTCTACTGCCATGTCTGCTACTCCGGGTAACTCTCCTTGGTTTTTTGACTCTGCATGTTATAACCATATGACCACTGATATTAATCTTTTGTCCTCTAAAACACCTGTTTTTTCCTTGCCACCAATCTATACTGCAAATGGTACTAAAATGACCATTACTCATACCAGTCATGTAACTACCCCCAATCTTAGTCTTCCTGAAATGTACCATATTCGTAATTTGACACTCAATCTTATCTCAGTTGGTCAGTTGTGTGAGAAAGAACTAATAGTTATCTTCTCTTCCTCTGGTTTCAGATACAGGATTTAGAAATGGGACAAATTCTTGGAACCGGTCGCAAAGAGGGTTGATTATTTCAGCTTGCATCACTTCACTTACCTCAGAAATTTGTGTCTGCTGCTACAACCATAAATTCTTCCATGCACTAATGGCATCTTCGACTTGGGCATGCCTCAGCTAGCAAAATTCAACCTTTAATTTCTCATGGATTATTAGGATCTACTAAGTTTGAGTCATTCAATTGTTTACATTGTCAGCTTGCAAAATAACCTGCCTTGTCTTTTTCCAATAATGTCTTTATTTCAAACAGTTCTTTTAACTTAATACATTCTGACATTTGGGGTCCTTCTCCTATTCCTTCTGTCAATGGTTTTCGGTATTTTATGTTATTTATTAATGATCATTCTCGTTTTTCCTGGATATATTTTCTGAAACATCGTTCTGAGCTACCACAAATATACATTACCTTTGCTAATATAGTTAAAACTCAGTTTTCTTGTCCATAAAAGTTCTTAGAACAGAACTCAGTTTTCTTGTCCATAAAAGTTCTTAGAACAAACAATGCCATGGAATATCGAGATTCTTCCTTATTTCAGTTCTTGAATAAGCACAGTACTGTGGTTCAACGTTCTTGTCCTTATACCTCACAGCAGAATGCTAAAGCTGAACGAAAGCATCACCATATTCTTGATTCTGTACGTGCTTTTCTAATTTCAGTATCATGTCCTGAAAATTTTTAAGGGGGAAGCGGCTCTTAATGCTGTCTATACTATTAATCGACTCCCTATTTCAATTCTTCATAATTTATCTCCTTTTAAAAAATTGTTTGGTCAGCCTCCTGACTATTCCGTTCTTAAACCTTTTGGATGTGCTTGTTTTATGCTTTTACAACCTCATGAACATATAAAATTACAACCCTGATACCGTCTGTGTTGTTTGCTTGGTTATGGGAATGAACACAAGGGGTTTTGATATTGGGATCCTATTTCCAATAGATTACGCATCTCTCATCATGTTGTCATTTGGGAAAACACCATGTTCTCTTCTCTTTCAAAGTTTTACTACTCTATCCAAACTGACTATTTCTTTTTCACTAATTCCTCAATTGATTTGTTTCAAAGTCCTAATCCAGGTGATTCTGATGCACTCACTGATAACTCTTTACCACATGATCCCCCTAAATCTGTACCAGCTGTTGATCCTGCACCTGCCACTACTCCTGCCAATCCTCTTTGCCGCTCCACTCGGGTAAGAGAAACTCGTTATTCTCTTACAGATTTTCATTGTTATTCTGCTATTGCTACTCTTCATGAGCCTCGATCTTATCGGGAGGCAAGTAATGACCCTCTTTGACAGCAAACTATGAGTGAGGAACTTCAAGCTTTGGAGAAAACTCATAATTGGGACTTAGTTGATCTTCCTCCTAAAAAGACACTTGTTGGCTGCAAATGGGTTTATAAAATTAAGACTCGTTCTGATGGAACTATTGAGCGTTATAAAGCTCGTTTGGTTGCCAAAGGATACACTCAAGAGTATGGTATAGACTGCGAAGAAACTTTTGCTCCTATAGCTCGGTTAACATCTGTTTGTAGTCTATCAGCTATTGTTGCAGCTCGAAAGTGGAAGCTATTTCAGATGGATGTTAAAAATACCTTCCTTCATGGCGATTTAACAGAAGAAGTTTATATGCTTCCTCCTCTTGGTTATCATGCTCCTCATAAAGTTTGTAAACTTCAGAAAGCCTTGTATGGATTAAAACAAGCCCCTAGGGCCTGGTTTGCCAAATTCAGTTCCACTCTTGCTTAATTTGGATTTCTTTCTAGTTCTCATGATTCTGCATTGTTCATTCGACGAACTGACCGTGGTGTTGTTCTTCTATTAATATATGTTGAAGATATGATAATAACAGGAGATGATGCTTCCGGTATTTCTGAAGTTCAACACCATCTTAGTCAGCATTTTGAGATGAAAGATCTTGGTCATCTTAGCTATTTTCTGGGTCTTGAAGTTTCTCAATCTTCTGAAGGCTATTACTTGTCACAAGCCAAGTATGCATCTGATTTACTTTCTCGTGCTGGTGTCACTGACAACAAAACAGAGTCCACACCCCTGGAAATCAATTGCAAACTTGCACCTCTAGATGACACTCCTCTTGCTAATCCTACTTTGTATCGAAAACTTGTTGGGAGTCTTGTCTATCTCACTACTACTCGACTTGACATTTCATATACTGTTCATTTAGTAAGTCAGTTCATGTTTGCCCCTCGCTCCACTCACTTCTTTGCAGTGCTTTGGATACTTCGTTACCTTAAAGGCACTCTCTTTTATGGTTTACACTTCTCTGCCAACTCCTCATTGGTGTTGTCTTGCTATTTTGATGCTGATTGGGGTAGAGATCCAACTGATCGTTGGTCTACAGCTGGATATTGTTTCTTCCTGGGTGATTCTCTTATCTCTTGGCGTAGCAAAAAACAAACTGTTGTTGCTCACTCTAATGCCGAATCTAAATATCGTGCTATTGCAGATGCTTCCTCTAAATTAATTTGGTTGCGGTGGCTATTAACTGACATGGGTGTTCCACATTCTTCTGCCACTATGCTTCATTGTAATAATAGAAGTGCTATACAGATTTCTCATAATGATGTATTTCATGAAAGTACAAAACACATCGAGATTGATTGTCATTTTGTACGACATCATGTTTCTCATAGCATCACAAGATTGGTTTTTGTCTCCCCTAAACAACAAACGCTGATATCTTCACCAAAACACTTCTTCCAGGTCATTTCCAGGATCTCTTAAGCAAACTAAAGATGGCATCTACTATACCACCTTGAGTTTGAGGGAGGGTGTTAACGTGAGTACTGGATATCCACACAGGATTTGCTTGATTGTAGGAGATTCGCCTTGCACAATATTAGCAACCATATCAAGCAAATATATCTGTGTCATATTTCATTATGTATCTGTCATATTTCATTCCTAAACTAACTCATATTCTTGTGTATATATATAGTTGTTGTATCTCAGTATAGAGGGTCATTCAAATAATATATACACAATTCTCTATAGCCCTTCTTTGTTATTGTTCTTTGGTCTTTGTTATCACTCTCGTTTAGTAGGTGATCGTTTTCAAGTAACTTTATTAGTTGATAATCGATTTCGATTATTTTAACTAGTTCACTTGAGAATAACTATTATTTTTCTTCATCAATCAAATAGATAAATTATTTTTTATATAAACACTTACAGTCGTCTGCCCTTTCAAAAGCCAATGTCCCACACCACTCTACGTACTTCGATCCCAAATCATGTAAACACCCAAGCATTAATGTAACAACATACTTTTCGCAGATGAGTTGTTTATATATTTTTGGCTCATCACCGTCGTGTCGCATTATAAAACTTAGAGACAGAGAACAAAGTCAAATTTTATTGTTGACTATCTACGTGCAGCTCTTCTGCTTGGTTTTGCGTGCATATTAGCCAGAACTACCGATTCCCTTTCCCAACACAATAGAAAAGGAAAAGATGTATAGAAGCTATGCCCACGCTCCCAGCAGCAGAGTATAGAGAGACTACTTCCTCTCTTTTCCTTGTGTATATTATATACTTCAGTGGGAAGTAAAGACAAACAAGGCTATGTACCTGTGCTTGGTTCTCTAGAGCACTATGCATAACGAAAAACGAGCCAAAATATCTATCACAATTATGGTAATTAAGTGTGTGTGTGATGAGCTTGGCAAGTAGATAAAGGGAACTTTCATAGTGTAGTATATATTGCACTCAATATCAGTACTCGATCGGTGCTGGCAATAGTCACCCACTCCAGATCTAACCTTAGTTCATTAACAGTCAAGTTAAAATATGTAAGGGTTCCAAGAACCGCACCCTCCCTCTCTATTTTATATATATATATATATATATATATATATTTTAAAGAAGGGATTATTTAAGTCCATGTATCCAAGGTCTTCAACGTGTATGCATTAGATCCAATACTCAAGTTACGAACGTGCAATACTTCTTTGTTTTGATAAAACTATGGCATTGACTTGTTCTAAGCAATACTGTCACGCATGCTGTGAAGAAATTGACAAGTTCATTTTCCATCAAATATAAACGATAGGAGATTTTTTATTATTATTAACTTTATTATATTCCTTAACATAGCCTCGCAAAAGGTTTTTCTAATCTCTAAAACAGCACTACTACGGATTAACTCTGGTGCTAAAATCTAGAAATTAAAATCTAAGATAGAGAAGAACAAAATTAAGGAAGAGAGAGGAAACATGATCCTACTGCATAAGCCAAGCAAGTAGTATTAATCCTTAATTAGCTCTATTGCATAAGTAAGTTCCTGATTATTGCAGCTTGGGCTGTGTCAGTTGTTTCCAATAGCTCAGACAGCCGCTCGCTAAGATCACCAACCTCTCTATGCAAGCTTTTAATATAGTTGCATGTCTCCTGCAAGATCTTGGCAGCCGAAACCTTCGAAGAATAAAAATAAAATAAAATAAAATAAAAAATCGAACTCAAGTTAAAAGCTAGTAAAGCACAAACATATACCGAAGGTCTCAGATGTAGCTTGAAAAAAGAAGTAAACATCGCAACATATGTAAAGAAAATGTCTATAATTAGATGCAAGTCGCACAAAAGCAAAACCTACCACATCAAACGTTTGTAACTATTATATATATCTACGTACCAGCACCACCCAAAAAAAAATGGATCTGTAAATAGTCTGGTAGTCCAAGAGATTGCAGTACTTAGATAACAGAAGCTGTACACTTGAATAAACTTTGTGGGTCTTTCATGGATCAGTAGAGGAAGTTATTCGTTCAGTATATTAATGAGGAAGAAGTCAAAGGAACTACGTCCGTAAGGAACTCGACAATAAAAAATCCACTTTGCTTTACATTTCTTAAAGGAAACTGATGACTGCTGTGTATATATGCACTATAATTGTTACAGTACTAGCTAGTAGGTTTTAGCTCCTAAACCATGAGAAGCCATCCTTTATTTTTTCTTGGATTAATTTTTGTTTGAGACCAGTCCAATTAATAGAGATAAAAATATCATCTTAGCTATAGCTCCTACAATTTGAAAACAGTTTACCGGTGAATATATTATATAGCTGGGGAGGTCATAAAACTAGTTATAAATTAAATAGACTTGCTAGTGATAAGTTTTGTTTTTTAACTACCACTATATATAGTACCTTGTCAGAACGCCTGTTACGAATCTCAGGAAGAAGTTGTTGCAACTTTGTAACAAGATCAAGGATCTGATCATCACTGATTCTTGAACTACTTGATTGCCTTGATCGTGACCTTCGGCTAGACATGTTCTTGGAATTGATATTCACTTAATTATGGAAACAAGCAGTAGGAGCTCAAATAAAGAAACAAAGGATGATTATAGACGAGATATAGTCTATATATATCTATATATATATATAATCAGGCGAGTGAAAAGTATAGGTACGAAGAAAGAAAGGTTACAGGCGAGTGTGCAAGTTAGAAAGAAGGAAAATACTCATGAGAAAGAGTGAAGAGGCAAGTTATGGAAAAAAGTGAAGTGGGAAGAGAAATTAAGAAAGGGAGCACAAGATCACAAGTAGTGGTGTTGGAGCTAGTGGAGAAAACAAATGTGAATGCATGGGAGAAAGCAGTGGGCTAAGCTTTCATTTAAATAGGGTTTTTTTTAGAAGAAAGAGAGTGTGCGAAAGAATCAAATTTCTAGAGATGCGCCATACTGTCTTCCTTTGTGTGTGTTCCCAGGTCGGAGTTTGATCTCAACTGGAATCTCGCACTCTCTCTTGTTTCGTAGCCAGCGAGTATGTGTCAGTCCCTCCACGCAGTACCATCTTATTTTATTATCCCCCCTGCACTAATTAATATTTTTAATTCTGTTTTTCCAGAAACCTAGATTTATTTTCATCTTCTCTCATATATATATATATATATTCACACACACCCCTGACATTTTGCCCTGCATAACTTAAGATGATCATCATCCTATTTCCTTGAAAATTTTAAGATAATATTTTAAAAAACAAATATTGAGACAACAATATATTAAATCGAATTAGGTTAACCTAAGTTAACATGTAAAATTTATAATTAAGGTCATGAGACTGTGATAATCTCATAAAAAACAAAGCAAAAAATATTTTGAAACCTAATTCTCAATCAATCTAATGTTGAAGAATGAAATTAAAAAAAAAAAACTTTAGTCAACATTGGTTAACCTATCAAATTTGGGTTATGAGACCGAGATAACCTAATATAAAAGATATTATTAAGCTCAATTTCCAATCAATTTAATTTTGAATGATGAAATTAAAAAAAAAATTCAATTAGAAAAGAAGACAAAAAAAGACCTGAGTCAACCCGTCAAACCTATGACTCGAGCCATGAGTATGAGATAAGCTCATAAAAAACCAACCAAAAAGAAACCATGAAGATTAATTCATAATCAACCCAATATTAAAGGATAAAATTGAAAAAAAAATCCAATTACAAAAATAAACAAAAAAAACTTGAGTTAACCGGTTAACCTATAAAAGAAGTATCATAAGTCATGAGACTGAGATAACCCCTCAGAAAAGAAAACTAAAATAAATTATGAAGTTTAATTCCTAATAAATTTAATGTTGAAGGATGAAATTTAAAAAACAATAAAATTAAAAGAAAACACAAAAAAAAAAGTATTGTTTCCATGAACAATACTTTATGAGGATAAAAATAGTGATTTCTTCTCCTCAATTAGTTTATGTTAATGATATCTAACAATTCTTGATTTGAGATACTTCAATGGATTTATAGTTCACACACACACACATGTATGTTAAAATATTATTTTTAGTCATTTATTTTTTTTTATCTTATATTGAGAATTAGTCGCTAATGATGAGGCAAGCCCAAACCGAAAACTTATCTAACCAATCATGATTTGAATATCACACATTTTTTAATGGAGAAAACGTGAAAGAAAATAGCAGATTCTTTCTATCTAACAAAATGTCTATGTTTTTTTAAAAGAAATTCCCTGCAAAAAACAAAGAAAAAAGAAAAAGTTGAGCCAATTAAATTACATAATTTTCTCTAATTTAATTTCTTAGTTGTGAGTTATATTGTTCAATTTTATTCAAATAAAACATTCTATAAACACCATTTAACAAGGTAAGTTGTAGTTATCAAATATTTACACTAACATATCTTAAACCTATTTAATTTTTCTAGTATTTCTTATAAATATGTTCTAGTAAACGCACAAAATCATTGATTTGTAGTAATTTAAGATGATTGATAATTTAAAAAGAAAAAACATTTCCCTCACCTAAAACTAAATTAGATTAAACTTAAAAGATTAAATTATACTTTATTAGCTCGGGGTCCACATCATAATCATATAGTCCATGTCCTAGTACTCAAAACATGATTTGTAAGAGATTAACTCTAAAGGCATGATGAGTCATGAAACTTACTCGGGCATCCAAGGCCCAAACAAAGCTCACACTTATATGGATCCAAGCACGTAACATGACCTAATGCTTTTCCTGAATAGGGGTCGTTGATTTTGCACCCTTAAGAGTCGTAATGCCTAACATATCTGAAGCATACATTATCAAATTGGAACTGATGTATCCAAAGGGATTAAAATGATGACACCTTAGGATAAAAGGCTCCTAAAGACCCATGCACATCAAAATCTATATGGAATTGTTAAGAAATAATAGGATTGTTACACTTGAATGTAATACCTCTTGGTCAAACTTAGTTTACTTGTCACCAACCACAGAGACATAATATATATTTATTAAATGATGACATATCTCTTAGTCATGTGTCCCTAGATATTGATCTTGTTATCATCTTTATCAATAGTACATAACCTATAAGACCTATAATGAGGACTACTTTTGTAGTGGTCAATTGTCAATCTAGACCTTTATCCTCTAGTAATGTAAAAATGTAGGTTGCAAGCACATCAACCATCCTACTTTTGTATGGACACACCTATATAGGTTCAAGACTATAAAAAAAACTTGATCCCCAAGTTAAGTAATAATCTCCTTGAAAACATCTTCCTCTCCTTCATAAGAAAAAAATACATATAACACAATTTCTTAAGGTCTTTTTTCACCATCATTAGTGATAACTTAAGCTAAGGAGGAATTGGTGGATCTTCTTAATGAAGTCCTTTATGCCAATATAAACCTAGAAAGTCCTCAATGAAGGAAACCTTATTTCTCCTCTCTTATGATATAAAGGCGATGATAATAGTAAAGATTAGGTACCTAAGTCACAAAGCATTGAATTATTAAACTCAGGGTGAACCTAGATTTCTTAAAAAGACTATGCTAATAGTCGTATTATGAAATAAGGTGTATAGACAAAAGACTCTTGGTCATATAAGCAACCTAGACAAGATTCTACTAGTCCAATATTCTCTAAGACACTAAGAGCCTAGTAAAAAAAGTGATAAATATCAATGATTCACTTTTGTAGCTTACTAATGCAAAAGTTTTTTTGGGATAATAAATATTTTTCTTAGTTTTTTTATTTGTATTTTTATTTTTCTATTCTATATTATTACGCTTTTTTAGTCTTTGGTATTTGAAAAGAATAGTTTTCATATTTTATTTTTCCTACTCAATATTTCTAGAATTTTTTTAATTCTTTCTATATAAAGGATTGTAATAGTCTTTTAATTAGCAAGTAATAATATGATGAATAAAAATTATTTTAGGTGTCTCCTTATAGTTCTAGTGTTCTTGGTCTTTGAGAGTTTTGATTTGTAACAAATTTTGTTACCATTTTCTTCCAGTTTGAGTTAATTGGTATTGATGCCAAATCACTCCTAGCAATTGTTTTTTATGTGCTACTGAATGTTCATGTTTAGAGGTTATAAAGGATGTTTTCATGATGGAGGATGGTTTTTTATTGGGGAGGTTTTACTCGAAGAACATTATATTGGATATTTTTATGGTCGAGGCAGTTTATGATCGAGAAGGTTTTGCTTAAAGAACAACATGTTGGATGTTTTGACAGATAATTTTAATTTGAGTACAAGTTCCATCCAACCTAGAAAGATTAATGTTGGAGAAATTTTAGAAACTTTTATAATTTAATGTTTTCTATTTAGTTTAGGAATTTCTATTTTACCTCATTAATTATTTTCTAGGATTTGTTTTTCTTTAAAGACTAGGGTTTAGACATGGATGAATAAATCAAGTATCTTGGTATATCTTCATAGTTATAGATTTGCTTGGTCTTTGAGGTTTTAATTTTATGTGTAACAAACCCTGTCGATTTTTTAGGGGTTTAACTTGTAACAAGCCTCATTACCATTCGTTTTTTTATTTATATCACTCCCAACTCTCAATAGAAATGCTAGTTATTGCTCATCTTAAGCCTTCTCTTAATGGGGAATGAACATTTTGGGATTGTTTCCCAAAGACTTTAGGAAGATATAATTTATCTTAATGGTAGTAGAATACTTTAACAAGTAGGTGAAGCTTTGGTTAAAATAATTGCCAGCAAGTTCATTTCATTTACATGAAAAAATATCATTTGTTTGTTTCGGCTACTCAAAGTCCTAATGACAGCTAATGAGATCCAATTTGACACTGAAAAGAAAAGGAAGCATTGCTAGAGGCCACACATAGAATACATGTTCTCCTTCATGTCTCATTCTTAGACCAACGATAAACAAAGCTTATAAATAGAATACTTCGAAATTGGCTTTAAATATTTTTTAAAAAGTTAACAAGAAATGGACAAATATTATTAAATAAATAATTTAGGCACTATTAACCTAACAGGAATGAAGGAAAACTCAAGATAAACCTTTATTTGCTAAAAGAGACCCGACTAATAGCCTTAGTGAGAAATAAGGCTTATAAATAAAAAAAAATAGCATAATATCATTATATCAAGGTGAAGAATATGTGCTTTAATATAAGAGATTTGGTCATTAGAAAGATATAATAAAACAACAATCCAAAAAGGAACATTTACTTCAGGTCACTCGTGTGAAAAAAAAAAACATTTATCATCTCCAAGATATCAACAAGAAGAATTTTTCATGCGCATGACACTTAGATCATTTAAAAATATATCACTATTAAGAAAAGTCATTTGCATGTACTTTAATATTTTGATAAGAAATGTAAGAAATGTACACTTTCTTACATATATTTGTCTATATGAATCATCCACCGTGTCTATTTATAAAGGAAATTTCTCTTCGAGCCTATGGCTTTCTCTTTGGCCTAAGTATAAAGACTATATCCCTCTAAATATAAGAAATTATCTTGCTCATGTATATAGAAACTTACCTTGCAAAAAAAATAAAAACAATTGTTATTCGATCATGAAAAATCACCTTACCTACATGGAAGGCAACACTTTGTATATGTATAAAGGCAATCACCCTCTAAGCTTGGTGAAATAACCTTGATCAGGTATAAATGATAAGATTTTAGAGAAATTGAGTTGTCAAATGCAAAGTTGATGGTGTTGAACTAACCTTAACAAAGTAGATATGCATAAGGATGGTAGAAAACAATAGTCTAGGATGATTTTGGGATTTTTTGCACTCTTTAATATTTCATCTGTAACTTTTGATCAGAGTGTTAAAATGATTCAAATTATCTTGATTTAGAAAGCTCATTTAAAGGCACACATTATAAGCAAATAAATACATTTAATTACTTTTTGTAAACCTTAAATTCTAGCACACAGTATAAGCAAATAAATATACTTGATTGCTTTTTGCAAACCCTAAATTCCTTCTTTTAGGTCTTTGTTTCTCTATTTTTTTTTTAATTTTTTTGGTAATCTTTTGAGACTTCTCTTTATGGTTTTTTTATTCCTGTTTTTGCTTAAAATTTATGAATTTTCTTGTTTTAGTTTTAATATCCTGAATAATTAGAATTTGTATTTTTGAAAAATTTTCAACCTTAGCCATTTAAGCCTGACTTGTGAATTGTTTTGGGTATCTAAAGTATTATTCAAAATTCTTATCTCTTTGTGCTATATTTGCATTAGTGTTTAGGATCCTTTCAAGCCTTTCTAAATCTTCTATCTTTCAAATTTTCTATTTAAATATAATTTATTTATTTTAGGTTCATCCTTTGAATATAAAGGGCACCCTGCCCAAGTATAAAGACACACATAACCTTTCTTATATATGACATAATTATTTTCTAAATATTGTGTTTATGAAGCCAGTTTGTCAAAAAGAGGTCCAACAAAAATGGATTGAACACAAATAAGATGATACTCAAAATGAACCCATTCGAACCTAAGATATCTTCGTTATCTCTACAACAAAGAGATGTTGAATTTCACTCCCATTAAGGCATAAAGCATGCTAAGCCTAAAAAATCCTAAATGTTGGGATATTAGATCTTATTCCCTATCCAGGTTCGTTAATTATGAAAATTTCTTAAATATTAAGACATTCCATTCTTTTTTAGGAAACAAAAGAGGGGCATTGTACCTGAAGAAGAAAAAATATAAAAAAAAACTCAAAAAAGTAAAAAAAAATCATAAAAGCCCATAACCATGAAAATATTCAATACATATATTAGAGAGACTTTACAAGACTGAAGCCATATATACCTACCCTACTATCTAATCCTTCATCTACATCCCTCAATGCTTTATCATCATTCTTTTTAGGGACATTTACTAAGTACTCATTTTAAGTAGTAGTGGTAGCATGTTTCAAAAAGATCTCTCCAAAATCAGGCAAAGTATCAGGGTGAAAAGTGTTAAAGAATTCCACTACCACACCCTTAGACAAATTAAAAAAATGAAGATTGCTTATCACTTCAACCCATTTACACTTCGTGACCTTCTTTAAGGCACAAGTTCCATTAAAAATTCTTAAGAACTCATTTGGTAAATCATTAACAATGCAAAGATGGAAAAACTTTGCCCGAGCCTTAAAGGTTTTGTATATAGCTGTCACTAAGGCCAACTCCAGCTCCTTAATCCTTTATTAGCACATTTACAAGTTCTAGTTTCCCTTTAAATAAGACTTTTTAATTGTCTAAAGCTTCATAACTAATGTATCCTTTTTTAGAGAGGTTTTGTAAGAATTTCACAGGTAAACATCAATTGGTAATCCAAGTTTTCCTAAGAGTTCTATATAGCCTACACCTTTTCTCTCAAAACTTAGAGAGTTTGGTTATCTATAGTGGCCATCTTAATGATCCTAATTATTTTTTAATGCTTGAATTCCTATCACTCAATGTTATGAAAATAAAGTTAGGCTATATGAACATAAAAATTATTATGATAACATAACATGAGCAAAATGATAGTGAAAATGTACTTGGAGAAAAATCCATTTATATTTTTTACCATTTGAACAATGTCCTTATATGGGTAGATAAGTTGTCCTTCATTTACCCATCAACTTTTTAATAGAATTGACATATTCACTCTAGTACCTACACATAGGATAGACCTTAGTTTTGTTAGAAGGTGAGAGCTCCATTAAATAAATTATGTTATTCTTGTTCCTCTTTTAAGGTAAAGGACAACAAAGGTGGTAGAGCATTATCCCACTCATCTCCGTTTATAGATGATGCAGTTTTATTACCATACCAATACAAGCTTTAGGAAAGGCCATTAAGAAGGAGGAGGAAGTCATCCGAGTGTCCCTTATAAGAGTGACTATTTAAATCTAGGTTTGATGGAAGTGGTGTTAACCCTTGTCCAAAGTTTAGGGTGATTGGTTATTTGGGGGAAGATGAAGGAGTCCCCATAACTATCTCTTGCATTGTTTTCCTCTTCCTTTTTTTTTTCTTTAATTTGGTAGTCATCGTTGTTGCGGCTCTTTAGAAATCTATAGGCTCGGGTATAATGAATTGGTTGTCTCTAGAGGTTTAGTTTTCTCCCTAAAAAAGAGTAATCACCTCCTTAATGGACTAAGAAAAGCTTGTATTTTTGTTAAATGAGGTTATTGAGTCCCTAAGTAAAATATGTAAAGTGACATTTCTTTTTTGAGGTTTTTTCTTTGGTCCAGATCCCCTATAATAACAATAAAAACAAAGGATGCATAAGTAAGTCAAGTTCAAATAAATTGTTAAGAAAAAATAAAAATAAAAAATCTTATGTATTACCCATTAAGGTCTCATTTAAAGTACACCACTAAGCCAAGGGGTTAATCTTGTACTAAAAAATAAAAGCCTGCAACTTTCTATATAATGACTTATTAATCGAGGTCCACATAGGCTTATTGTTCCATAGCCTAACTAGGTCCTCTAAAATCCAAAATATCCTCAAATCTTTTAAGGGCTAACTGTAGGAATTTCCCTTTAAAGGCAATATGAGCAACTCACTCCTCCACTCAATTGCATGGATTTTCTTCTGCTCGATTACTACTTTAATAAGATTTTTTTGCTTAAAGAGAAAAGGTGCAAGACCATGCCATTTCTCAAGTCTTATTAAACATGTTCCTAATTAGTAGCAGTGCCTGGATACCTTTAAGGAGGGCTCTTCACCATGTTGCTTCATGTAATTTTTTAGAGCAGTCGGGGAGGCCAACCTATTTGGATGTAGTTGATTGGCACAAAGGTCAAAATTGTGAAGAACCTTCTACATAAATCCCAACAAGGAGAATGTGTAACCGTGTTTGATTATGTAGAAAGGGGCTATAATTTCTTTCCCCAATGCTTGGGCTCTAATAGACTAGGCATTAATTCTCTTCATCCATGAGGGTTATTTTTTTATGCACCATCTCTATAACTAAGATTAGGATTCTTCTACTTAAGTCGATGACACCTTACTTGGGTATGTATCTACTAGCTAGTCTCGAGGTTTCCTTATCTCTCTATGGTTTCCTAGTCTCGGCCATAGATCTAGTTGATTGGCCTAAGATTCTTTTGCATTATCTATGTGGCTTTGAAAATAGGCCTTGTCATAATGAATGTTTGGGAAAATAAAACGACAAGATATTTTGAAGAACGACTAATCGTGATTAGATGATCGATGTAAAAAGACTCATGAAAATAGCCCCACTTAGACACGATCGAGGTAATGGATTTGTGCCTGTTTGGGTGTATGGTTGCGATTGCTTTTCAAAGTGCTTTTCGTGTCGAAATGCATCAAAATGATGTTTTTTTCATTAAAAAAAATTATTTTTAAGATCAGCGCATCAAAATGATCCAAAACATACAAAAAAATATATTTTTTAGCAAAAAAAATTAATTTTTTGTGGAACGCAGTTTGTACCGCGTTCCCAAACGGTTAAGCATGTTTGAGATTGTGGTAAATATTGCTTTTTAAAGTGTTTTTCTCTTAAAAATACATCAAAATAATATTTTTTTTTACATAAGCACATTAAAACAATCCAAACACATTAAAAAATAATTTAAAGCAATTTTTTTTTTTTAGCAAAAGCATTATCCAACAACAAAAACAAATGTTATCTTGGTCTTCTAGATTATTTTTATTTTCTTCCCATGGGGTCTTGCTATTGTTTTTCTTTCGAACCATGACATTAATGTTGCTATTATCATAATCAATTAGTAGTGAAAAAGGAAATAATTTGAATAAATAGTATATAGTAATTTTGTACTTCGTAAATTTACAGTTTTTTTTTATATTTAATGAAAATGATGGGGGGAGGGGTACATCAAAGTTGACTGGTCAAAAGTGCAAAGCTAGCTATGATAGCACACCATGTTCTTGTCGAAACCAGAAGCACACCGCCACACGTGGTGTCTCGGAGGCCGTAGCGTTACACCGACCCGGTTCCGCGGTAAAGATATATTTGTTTTGCTATAGTAAGTACAATATTGTATACAGTTATCTTGGCTGCTTTAGTATTTTATATTATATTGCTTAAAGCTTGTTGTATTATACGGCTTCCACACAAAGAGCCTCAAGTGAGGTCATTGGCGGTTAAAGTAAAAAAATCTGGTCCTTGTCTTCTGGACAGACTACGGTGTATTGTAAACTTAGGAACACCATTTCCACTCTTAAGTTCTGTATTATCAAATCATTTACTGCCATCTGTTAGCAGCTCCTTCATGAGGAGAGGTCTCAGATGTGTAAATATGATTTTATGTGTCAACTGTCAGCAAACAAAAGGCATAATCTGATACTTAAGGTGGCTTAACTAGTTTGTCGGCAAACTAAAAGCATAAAAATACTTCCTTGTGAACACAGGAGGTGTTGTCAGAGTGTAACTAGTTTATTATGAATTGAATTGCTCACTTTAGTGTAAATTACTTCTTGAACCCAATTGAGCTTAACTCTACAATCATTTAGTTTTACACACAATTATCATTATTGATCCTCGACCATTTAGGTCTTTTTTAATGAAATAAGATATTTTAATTATATATAATATGATACGATATTATATAAAGTATGTAAAAAAAAAACCCACGAAGCAAACCCAATAATGTATATTATTCTTATATGACATAAAAGGTAGAGCAATAATTACATAATAAAGCAATAAAGAAAAACATATTAGATGTAAAATAATAAAATATATTTTTCATTTATTAATCCAAGACATGATCATCAATGGAAATATGAAAGC
>Ga0325404_1002487_pt1 | contig 19750 bp, 16 predicted proteins | sample PopdelMetagenome_18_FD_205664 | JGI IMG/M metagenome (GOLD analysis project Ga0325404, IMG submission 205664) | Populus deltoides microbial communities from Bellville, Georgia, United States - Xylem-Control-R1 | ecosystem: Host-associated > Plants > Phyllosphere > Stem > Wood/Secondary xylem... | reverse complement strand
CATTCCATTCTAAAAGGCCAATTTCATAATATATATATATATATATATATATATATATATATATATATATATATATATATATATATATTAAAAATTAGATGAGTGATACCTGCAAACTCAAAATCCAGCTTATATTTCTCCAACTTTTTTATTTTATTTTATTTTTACCGCAAAAAAGCTGAAATGAAGTAATAACCTTTTGCGATTAAGGCGAAGTAAATCACTGCATTTGTAGCAAAGAAATTGATTGCAGTTCAAGTTTTATAACAAAGAGTTGTTGTCCACATTACAGAATATCTCCATGGAAATTAAGCACGCATGCATTTACAAAAAATTGAAGAGACAGGCTTGTTGTCTCGAATTGCTTAAACTTACGTGGGGAAGAACGATCGATGAATGAGCCAAGAAAAACCATATATAGTAAGTGATTTTGGTGCTTTAACATTTATGAAGTGCTACTTAGAAACGAAGTGAGGCTAACGAAGCACTCTTCACTGCAAGGTATTGTGAGACCACCCATTGGATGATCGAATCCAAATTCCTCCTCAGCTCGATTTAGCAAGCCTTGGAATAAGGGATGGTTCAAGTATGCTATTGGAATAACACATCTCTTTCTGTAGCCTTCTCCAACATAGACAGCAATGTGGCCTCTTGGAACATTAGAAGGGGCCAAAACACCAGCGATTTTTGCTGAAAGACTTCTTTGGAGTTTTTGTTTGGCATGAGTAATCCCCATCAATTGAATTCCCATTTTTGAAGAGAGAAAAAGACACAGACCCTTTTTTTTTTTTTTTCTGTAAAGGGTTGATTAAGCAAAGGAAATATGCTTTAGTGAGTGTGAAAGACTAGAGACTTCATGGGTTGGATGACATCTCTTGGTAACTACATATATATAGAGGGGATCGAGGCTCAAACATTCCAAAAATAGTAGAAGGGCGAGAGAGGTTTTTTTATATATATATAAAGGAATATTAAGAAACATAGCAGGTGAAGGGCTAGCTGAAGTTTCACATGGTCTGTTTTGTTCGTTGATAGTGACATAGCATGACCTCCCGTCTTTTAAGAACGAAAGAGAGCCGCAACTTGGCAATTTATATATATATACACACACATACACAAAGTGTAATGTTGTTAAATAACTAGTAAAGCAATGATGAATTTTTGAATCCTAGACATGTTTATGGCTTCAAGGACTCGTCTCGATCAAAAATCCTACAAGGAAATTCCTGTTGCTCATTCACTGGGTCATTGAACTTAGACCTATATGGTATTGTTATTTGGTCTTTTGCTAGACCAGCTAATGAACCAATTATTCCGGGTTATTTTGATTGACGTTAGGTCCCCATCATTACTAAAAAAAAAACTAAATCACCTCAATGTTTCACTATTCATCAAGATACAAGATATTATTATGGATTGAAACAATATAAATACAAAATTGTTCTTGCCAAAAAAAACTAGCTGGTCTGTTTATTTTTTTTGCTACAATATAACTACCGATTTGCCCTTCAAGGCACAAATTTTTAATCTTTGGGTGGGGGATTCTTTTATCTTTTTTTTTTTTAAAAATTAAATAGTGAAGTTACAACGTATTAAGGAGCTTCTCCGTTGTCCTTTTTCTTAAACAGTGAAAATACAAAATTACCCTTGGATTTTGAAAAAAATAAGGTTGCATGTAGGGTTTTTTTTGTCATTTTAATATGGTTTTGTTGTAAATATCAGATGGGGTCAAGAGTAATTGAGTGTGTGTGTATATATATATAACTTATTATTTATATTAAAAAATGGCTAGCGCGTGCTAGGCACGAGCCAGCAAGTGGGCGCCGCTCGCAGCAATCGGGTGGTGTTTGATGCGCCTTGCCACTTTAAGCACAGTGACGAGGCAAATGTGCCGAGGCGGCACGCGGAGGAGCTCTGGTCGGCGGGTTTTCCCTCCCTCCCTCTTTCTCCTCTCTCCTCCTAGAAAACCGTGCTGCCCATTGCAAAAAAGCAAGAAAGTCTGGTTATTTGTTTGTTAAGTTAAATTATGTTCTCATTCTTTTGATTGCAATGTATTTGGCATTGAGTCATTTATTGAGTTATTTTTTTTTCAATTTCATCCCTTCAAAATTGATTTTTTTTATCAGATTTGGTCCTTATTCTTTTAATTATAATGTATCTGGTCTTGAATTATTTTTCAGGTTATTTTTTTTCAAATTCATCCCTTTGCACTTGGTATATTAGATTTGATCCTTAATTTTTTTTTTAATTGTGCTGTATTTAGATTGAATCCTTTATTGAATTGATTTATCTTTGAATTTCATCCCTTGACATTTTATTTTTATATCAAATATGGTCCTCATTCTTTGAATTGCTATTTTTAGTTGTTCTTATCATTTTCTAAATTGTTTTTTTTTTCAATTTCATCCCTTATGATTTGATTTTATTTTATTTTTGTGTCAAATTTAGTTCTCTTTCTTTTTAAATCTATATTTTTTAAATCACTTCCTTTTTTAATTTATTTTTTCAAGTTTCTTCCTAATTATTTTAGTTGGTTATGAATTTTACTTTGTTATTTTTTCAGGTTAGACTTTTATGTTGTGATTCAATCTCATGATACGCGTTACAAAATTCTGAAGGTTGGCTTCAATCATTTTTCATTTTTTTTTAAATTTCATCCACCACCATCGAGTTCGTTGGAAATTGGTATTCTTTGTTTTTTTTGGTTTTGGATTCATTTGTTAATTTGATTTTTTTTGCAATTTTACCCTTCAATTCAAGATTTTTGTTTGTCCTCTCATTTTATTTTTTCAAATGAGGCCTTTATTCTCTTAATTTCTATTTCTTTATCCTTTAATTTTTTTATTTCATCATTCAATATTTCAATTATTGGGATTTGGTCTCTCAGGTTTTTTTCCATTGTTTATAAGCCCTGCCTAGGAGTTCATCAAGGACAATGATCAGGTCACGGGTCGAGTGGGTTGACTCGAGTTAACCTAACCCAACCCAACCAAATCCTTTTGTTTTATATAAAAAAATCAAAATGATATCATTTTGAAAAAAAAGAGAAATAGTCAACTAGTTTTGTTTAGATTTTCCTCGGGTTAACCAAAACATAGGCCAACTTGGGTTTTTGACAGTCTTACACTTGATCAATTCTCCCCCAATTTCTTTTGAAGCTTGGCCTAGTCATGGGTCCAATTGTTGGTCAAGCCAAGTTTTTAAATAATTGTTTTTCAGATGCGATGCTCCCAGTATAGTCAGTATTAGGGTCATGGGTTTGAAAAGTTTACACGGGTTGATATCTTTTTCTTTCTCGATTAAATCTTTTGAAGTTGTTCATTTTAAAAAAGGAGCTTCATTTATCTGGGTGGCCTAGGTTTCTTTTAAAGTCGCCTTTTTATCCCTTTTTTTTACTTGGTCCTTCAAAATTCAATTCTTTTTAAAATTAAACTTTGTTTGTTTGTTTTTCCTGTTTTGCCTTCTATTTGATAACCTGTCAGCGATTCTACTCGCGAGTTTTGATAACCTCACTTGATTTTGCCGGTGTTTTATTTTTTAGTAGTTTTTTTCATTGATTTTTTTCTTGATTTCATTATCCTACATTTTGATTCTTGAGGATCGACGATCATTATCGGGTCGTGGATATTTTTTTTTGTTTTTTAAAATACAATAACAGCACTTGAGCAATTGTTTTTTGCGTTGCAAAAAAAATTATCCGGTTCATGGCGAAGCGCGGGCCATCTACCGAGTTTTTACCCAAAACAAGGTCTCAAAATTGGAGAGTGTTCTTTTCCATCTCAAATTGAGATAGGAATATCACTTGGGGTTAATGTACGTAATGCTCATTAATTATACGATCGAATTATTATCATAACCGACAAAACATTGGCATCTATGAATTAAAATTCATACATGCATGACTTGATAAATTACGAATGGTTCAAGAAGTTTCTTCATTAGGCTTTGAATGAATTTCCGGCAGTATTTTGATTGTTAAGTTCATTAATAAGTACTGACTTTGGCTTACAAGTAACGTGATAATATCGTCAGAAACCGTGTTTGACTACAGGATATGGTAATAGATGGATTATCGTAAGAAAAACTATATATAGAGTAAGATAATTAAACAAGTATTAAAATACAGGGACTAATTATTTCATAATTATACATATTGTATCGAATTTAATCAATGACTTTTTCATAAATTATTTTGTGTGTGTGTGTGTGTGTGTACATACACACGGTACCAAAGGTATAGAAAAGCCAGTCATAGTCCCATTGACTATAGCTGGCTCAAAGAATTTTATGAGCAAAGAGAGAAATGTGGAAAAGAAAAGGATGAAGAGAAATACATTAAGTTGAACATAAATTATTGTCCTCTTTATCAATAAGCTTACAATTGAATTGCCAGTCAGAGTCCCATTGCCCATATAGAGAGGTTTCAAGAAACCGCTAATTCAAAGTAAAAAAGAATTATTCAACCGTAAGTGATAGATGCCGATATAATTTCATGTTGTGTTTAAAAAGAATTTAGCACAAAACATTTTTTTTTGGTATTTGTTTAGCTATACTGTAATTTCCCCCCTCTTACTTTGCTATTTATTTTTCTAGTTTTTTATTCTCTCTTGACTCATCCTTCGTCGTTATTTTTTTTCTTTTTTTTTTGATAAGCATATGAATATAAGGAAAACATCTAAGTATAGGCGCACAAAAAGACCAAAAAGACTTACAACATCAATGAACTATGGAAGATTGCAAAATAGTAAAGAGGGAGCTTGTAAACTTTCTTTATCTCCCCATATTTGATTTGATTGCTAGTATCATTGTCTAGATATCATATGTTCATTTTAGCTTGCATTCGTTCATCATAGACTAATAATAGGATGGTTTTTTTTTCCTTTTCTATAACAAGAATGACATTCTCTTTAACTTTTATGGCTGAATTCCAGCAATCCCAAATATAATGACTCATCTTCTCATAATTATAACATTCAACTTTTGTTTTGTTGAATCTGGATCTCGGATTGCCACTATCATATAAACCATCTTGCTTCTCTTTTAAATAGTGTTTTGAAAAGAGTGCTTTTGCTCCTACGTATTCTTAAATATCATTGACTTTTTTCTTAATGAACTTGTAGTTTTTCCATAAGTTCTTGAATAATTAAAAAGCCCATATTTTGTGATTTTTCTTGCAATTATAATATAATGAAACTTTTTTTGCAACCAGCGTAAAATCTTTTTTACCACACTTGTTTTCTCCATCTTCTCCCCATGTCTCTTCATTTGCTTATATATGATCAATACTCTGAAATACTCTTTGATTCAAGCATATGTAGCTTTTCAAAGTCAAACTCATAATTTTTGTAAGCATACTTTTTTGACATTGTCAACTCCTTGATTTGATTGTTGCAAAACTTTCTATAGACGGTGGTTGCATTAGCTATTATCTCAAAAGTGACATTATCCAGACATTGGTGGATGATTGTGACTGCTTGTTAATCATTCCTTCCCACCTTGTGCACGACCTCCCTTTAGGGAAAGTCAACATTGCTCCCTATAGGCTCCTCAAAGCCCTTTTTAACTGTTTCCCACACATCTTGGTAACCTAGTTAAGCTTTCCCATGGATACATCAAATTTCATAATTGTTCTTGGGAAAACGACGAAATTGAAGTGGAAAGTTTGTGTTGGTCATGTCAAACAAATAAAAAACAAGTTTTAATACCACTTGTTGGAAGAAAAACTAGTATTGTATGAGTTTATGAACAACAAAATAAAGATACAAAACTAAAAAACAAGAAGAAGATTTGAGAGGAAAGTAATCTAATTAAATGTTTTTTCTTGTGTATTCCTCTCTACATGTATTAAATTATGCTTATAATTACAAGCTTATTTATAGACTTCAAGTCCTAGATAAATAAGAAATTAAACTACTCAAAGGAATCCTAATATGAATAATGAATGCATTCTACCGACTTAACCGATAGACCGTTTCTGAATCGATCGACTGATTGACTGGTTCTCAATCAATAGATTGATTCTTTTGTTTTTCAGAAAAAATCAAAATCTAGTTTACTTTCAACAATGGCTAGGACACATTTGATCTCCATAAACTGATCCACATCGAGGCTAAAGGCCATTTTTCTGTTTTTGTTGAAGAAAACCGAAAGAAGAGATTTTTTGGTTCCCATATCCTTCTCCAAGAACCCTTTATTTCAGAAGTTGCCAGCTGCCGGGTGATCATGTTGAGGAAGGGTACGTATAGGGCTCTAATCATGATAACGGAGGGCCTTACTATTCTAGATATGTTAATTGACCTTACTTGCACTTTACGGCCTTATGATAAATAGAATAGAATGTTCTAGGAAAGATGTGAGAAGATACTAAACATATAGCAAAGTAATCATCGTCATTATAGTTTATTCAAATTCCTCATTTTTTTTTATCAACGTGGGTATTTAGATCAATTTGTGCGTACCTCAACTAATCCCACGAGCCCTGAAGTTAATAACCATGTAAGTTTTCAATGACCCTGAGATTTATAAGACTCGAACTAGTGATCTCTAAGAAAAGCTTGACCAGTTGAACTTCATATTTTAGGGTTAATTCTTAATCCTTTTATTCTTTAACTTGTTGTACACATCTATCTGCTAAGACAGTTCAGATCAATTCTTATACTTCATTTCTGCTGATTCGATTGTAGCTATTTTTATTTGTTGATAAACGGGAATGAATTTTAATAATAAAGAGTTTCATCAATTGATATGTAAATTGAAAAAAAAAAATATTGCATTTTCGTTTTAATTCTTTGCTACTAGAGAAATTCATAAGAATTATTGCAGGAAGTTTGATGCTTTTGATTAGCACTTGCATTGCAGAAGTTACAACACCATTTCTTCATTATCACTCACTGCATATGGTGATAATTACCAGTGCTCTATTTGATCCCTAGTCTCTAGCTCTGACTGCCATTGCCAACTCCTGAAAGCTTTAGCAGTAATTATTGCAGGACAGACCTGAGTTCAAAAAAGGTAACATGGGTCCTCTATGCCTTTTTCACAGTTATCAGTTTGTTTCAAAATAAATTTTGGATTAATTTATCATCTAATAGGCAGTCTCAAATTGCATGTGATCAAGGAGATGTATCCTATAATTTGGTCCTTCTCTTTCATTTGGTGAAGTTCTTGACATTAGCATAATAGAAAAACCATCATGCATGCACGAGGCGGGTTCCTTTGACACTCCACATATCACTTCTTCAATTACAAGCCCAACTTCAGACGTCCCCAGCCACTTTTATTCTGTACATGTCAACGACACATCTTCCTATTAGCTATTATCCTCTTTGTCTTGTGTCATGTTGTTTTCTGACACATATTTCTGACACATCAAATTAAGATTCAACAAACAAGCAGTGTTCAAACATAAGGCTTCCTATTAGAATATAAGCAGTTTGCTGCTCATACATACAAGTCTCTGGCACCTATATTCTCCTATCTAAGTACTAGTCTCTGAATCGGATGGTCAATCTCATTCAATAATTCAGCCTGTACGTACACTGTTGTCTGTTGAGTTGCAAGTAGGCCATGCTGATTTTTAACCGAAACTTAGATACAAGATTTATCAAAATCTTATCCATAGTTGGTAAACAAAACCATATTGTGATTGCTCAAGAAGTACGTCTTTAGCAGATCCCCTACTTGTAAATTTTATCATTTGATCCATTAAAGAGAACTAGCATCAAGAGATTTGGAAACTTTTTTTCTTACTCTTATATATACCCATATTCCATAAAAATATTCATCTCTTGCTATATATATATATATATATATATATATTAAAGAACTACTAAATTAAAAATCATGGGCTTTCCTTTGCCTAGAATTATTAATGCTATGCAGATTGTCTGACGCGTTCTTTTTTCGCCACAGAATGCTACGGTGCCTAAAGGGCACTTTGCCGTTTATGTTGGAGAAACTCAAAAGAAAAGATTTGGTGTTCCGTTCTCGTACTTGGAGCATCCTTCATTTCAGAATTTGCTGAATCAGGCTGAAGAACAATTTGTCTTCACTATCCCGATATAGATGCGAATACGAGAATAATGCAATGGAAAACGTGAACTGAAGCAATCATTCTACTCTATCAGAAGCAAATCTTTTATCCTTCTGTTGCAATTTTATAATAGAAAATTAATCATCCTTTACCAATTTCTTGTCCTGTGCTCTGTCTTAATCTTTATAAGCCAAGAATAAACCAATCTCTTACGATCAATTATAAAAAAGCAAAGGAAGTTAATTCTTGAGTCCTATACTTGTTGGCAGACAAAATCTCATTTCCTTTCTTTTTACATGATTACCAAGTTTTCAATATTCTTTTGGAGAAAAAATTTATTCAATCACGGGGTCTTTTTGAATATAATCTTCAGACATATATATGTGGATGATTCGGTTAGCATCAGTTGATCATTTTAGCGAAACATAGGTACCCTGAATGTAGTCAAACAACTCTCACTACTGTACAGCATATCCTGTGGAAGCATTTAGATATCTTAAAAGAGGTTTAAAAGTGATGCCGACAAAGTGTAAAGCTTGCTTCAAGTGAGTTTGACTGTGCTTCCTGTCTTGCAAGTAGATGCATTTCAGGAGCACAAACCAGGCAACTTTATCCCCAGGACATATCACAGCTGTAGATTCCTCATTTTTTCCTACCTTTATCATATTTTCACTAGTCATTTATTTGTAGTTTTGTTTCAGACAGCCCACCAAATAAAATTTGGTTCCAGTGACTTTGGCACTATTTGGCACTCAACAAGAAATAACATTTTCATTGTAACTCGTAGCTATAAAAGTATTTGGTGTCTCGAGAATTTATTGAATATATTCGCTCAACTAGTGCTATGTTTTATCTAGAAAGAGAATTTTCAATTATTTAATCCTTTTTAATTCAGTTATGGTCTATAGTTGAGCTCATTTGCTCGGTTTGTTGGGTGCTTCCATTCAACTTATCATTTTTTCAAATCCAGGCCCTATTTCCATACAATCATCGAATATGCATCTCTTATAGTGCCGAAAACATTATCATATATAAAAAAAAAGCTTGTTCATTTCTTGTGTTTGTTAGTGCCATTACAGATAAGGTGACGATGGCCATTATGTTAAATTGGTCAAGAACAAGCTTCCACTAACATGTTGCATGGTGATGTGTTGTTTTCCAAACGAAAATGCCAAATTTGATTCATTGTACCATTGATTTAGTAGTCAATATTTCTTTTAAATGGACTGCTGGGCATGTGTCTTAACAAGCAGGCCATGATATAATGCTTTCTAAGTTTGCTGAGTGGTAGGCCAAAATGAATTGTAAGGAAAAGGAAAGGAATGAAATCTATCAAAATTCAATTGCTAGTTTGGAGGCAAAACCATGTGATTCCTTGGGGCATCTGGCCATAAGGGGCCCTGTTGCAACATAGTTGTGGCCCTATATATACCTTCTACCAAAGATTGCAATCCAGTGGAACCTCTTCTCTGCTTTGTAAGTCTTAAACATCATTCAGCTTAATTCAATACCTTCAAAAGAATTTCAAAATGGGTATCCGCTTGCCTGGAATTGTCAATGCTAAACAAATTCTGAAGCGAATTCTCTTGTCAGAGGATACTTCTAATGTGCCTAAAGGCCACCTAGCAGTTTATGTTGGAGAAACTCAAAAAAAGCGATTTACCATTCCGATTTCATATTTGAAGCATCCTTCATTCCAGAACTTGTTAAGTCAAGCTGAAGAAGAGTTCGGATTTGATCATTCTATGGGTGGTCTCACAATTCCGTGCAGTGAAGAAGTCTTCACAGGTCTCATTTTAAGCATGTAGTTCTTATGACGGATACCAAATATAGCACAGCTCAGAACTCCTACGTAACTGAAGTAGCCTCTGCAGCAATTTTGGACTAAGGATAGAAAACAATATACTTCGTTCATTGTTTTTAACACTTAACATCATGTAATCTTCATATTTATGTGTTTTTAATTTGAAGCCAATTCTACCAATCTTAACATCTCAGTTTTTCTATGTTCTTTGCCACGAATCCTGTATTTATGATGTCAGCTTACAACAGAAGCATTTTACACGAAGCAGTGTTCATACTAGCCGAAAAGATTTTGCCGAATTAGCTCCTCCATTTCACGATCAGCTTGAATGCAACATTAAAAAACAATTCATTCATGAACAAATGAGCTGTTGATTTCTTTCCATATCAATTTCTCAGTTCTTGTCTGTATCAAAAGGTCAGAATTACATTTTGGTAAGAGTTGTCAAATGTGGACATTTCAGCAGCTAAAATTTGCAGCAGTATATATCCAGTAAAGTTTTCAAGTCATGGGTCCCCGAAAAAAGATTTAAAATTATCTACATTAGACATTGCAGGTGGTATTTATCCTTTGAAGTCACTAGTGAGCTTGAAAAGGTTTGTTGTAATGGGGACACAAGCAGTGAACTTCAGCGGGTGTTGTCTTGTAATTATGTTGACACACTTTAATGGTGAAAGGCTGGATTCTCTCTTATGACACCTTCAATGATGGTTCTTGTAATTCTTGGTAAACCATACAAATTATATTGGAAAATAAAAACTCTCATTACAAAAAGCATCATAAATAACAATGGAAAAATTACCTCAGCTAAAAAGAATTTTTAAGTCTCCATCTAATCAAATAAAAAATTAAAGTTATTAAATTCGATCCAGCACCATGAATTGGTTGAACACCATTTCCATATCAATTCCTGCCTTCTTTCAATCATTAACTCTTCTAATTAAATTTTTACATAATATAAATAATTAATTGCAAGTTTGTTTTTTATTTGTCAAAATCAAATATATTAATAAAATATACTTGTACTTAATAATAAAATGGCTCCTCCGTACAGGAATACACTAGGTGCCTGATGATGGAGACTGGTGATGGGGCACGAACATGTGATCTTCGTCGCCGCTCGTCCAGCAAGTTTATGTTGAAAAATAATTGGTGTGGTATGGGTTCATGGATAGCAAAACAAAGATACCAAACTAAGAACAAGAATAAGAGGAAGGCAATTTTATCAAGTGTTATTTTTTTTTTTTGTATTCCTTTAGACATATTGAATTATACTTCATTATAAATCTATTTATAAACATTAAGTTCTAGATAAATAAGGAATTAAACTACTTCAAAGGAAATCCTAATATAAATAGTAAAAGTATTATGTCGACTTAACTGGTCGACCATTTTTTAATCGATTGACTGATTCATTTAATTCAACTACTCGACCAGTTCTCAATTGGTAAACCGGTTTCTCTGTTTTTTCAGAAAAAACTAAAATCTGGTTTACTTTTAACATCCCTTTTAAACTTGATTTTTTTATATCTCATTGCATATCTTTCATTGGCAAAAACATCATGCTTGAGTGGCTAAGTGAAAATGTCTATGACTCGGTCATAAGTCTTCACATACTTGACTTCAACTTCCTTGTTTGTAATGCAATCTTATTGATAATGAAATCTCTTGTGTCAATATGCTTACTTCTGTCATGAAACATAGGATTCCTTGCCAAGGCAATGACTAATGTGTTGTCCACATAAATTTATAGGCTTCTCTTATAGCAATCACAACTCTTTCAATAATCTTTTTAGCTATATGGAATGACAAACACAAGTTGTTGTAACTACGTATTCAGCTTCACAAGTTGATAATGTGACTATAGATTGCTTTTTTTAAACTCTATGTGAATGTTGTGTCTCCCATATAGAAAACAAAACCTGTAGTGCTCTTTCCATCATCTATATCTCTAACCCAATCACTATCACTACAACCCACAAGTTCAAAACTGTTAGAATATACATAAAACAAGCCAAAATCAATAGTACCTTTGATATACCAAAGGATTCTCTTCATTGCTTTGAAATATGTTATAGTTGGTGTCTCTATGAGTTTTCTCATAAATCTTACTCCAAAGAGAATATCTGTACAAGTTTATGTCAATTATCTCAAACTTTCAACTAGGCTCTTGAATGTTATAGAGTTTATCTTCTCTCTTTCATCATTCTGTGACACATTCACTCCACACTCAACTAAAATATTCACTTTTTCACAATCCTCCATTTTGAACTTCTTGAGAATCTTTTTTGCAAACTTCTTTTAATTCACAAAGATTCTATCTTCTCCTTGCTTGATCTCAATCCCTAGGTAGTGTGTCATAAGACCAATATCTGTCATCTAAAACTCCTTGACTATTGCTTGCTTGAAGTCTCCAAACATCTTTGAATTATTTCCTATAAAGATCAAGTCATCAACATACAAGCATACAATAAGAGTATCACCACTATTTTTTATCTTTACATGGATAACATATTCATGAGGGCATTTTACAAATCCATTCTTTAAGAAATAATCATCAATGTGATTATACCAAACTCTTGGGGCTTTCTTCAATCTATACAAGGCTTTATTTAACTTTAAAACCTTGTCTTCATGTTCCTTCACCTTATAACTTTAAAACTTCATCTTCAAGAAAAATTGTTTAGAAAGGCTAACTTGATATCCATTTGATAGATCTTCCATTTATGTTGGGCAGTTGTGGTAATGATTAATTGAATAGTCTCCAATCTAACAACTGGAGTAAATACTTCATCATAGTCAATCCCATGCTTTTAACTATAGCATTTTGTTACTAACCTTGCCTTGTACCTCTCTACCTCTCCTTTAACATTCTTCTTTTCTTTATAAATCTACTTGACACCTATTAGTTTCTTTCCTTTTGGTCTAGGAACTAATTTTCATGTGTCATTCTTCTCAATTGATGCAATCTCCTCATCCATAGTAATTCTCCACTTTTCATCCTTTATTGATTTTTCAAACACTATAGATTCACATATGGCAAGATGACAATATAGTGTTAGATTATTGTCAATTGCATTAATTACCTCATACAAGTCATCAAGGCTCTTCATCTTTCTTTATGGACTAGGTGGGATGCCACTATTAGAACTTTCATTAGAAGAAAAAGATAAAGATAAAGGTGAAGTTAAGTTTATTGGTGATTGTTGAGGTGTAACTTTAGGTTTTTGATGATCTTCATATCTCTTCTCCTCTTCATCAAGAACTAGTAGAAAATCATATTTCTCACCATCATCTACCTTCTAATCCCATGCTCCTTGTTCATCAAATTCAATATCTCTTCTAATCACAGTCTTGCCTTTATTGGGATTGTAAAGCTTGTATCCTTTAGACTTTTGATCATAGCCCACAAAGATCATATTTTTTTATCTTTTCATCTAGTTTGATCCTTACTTGATCATCTACATGTATATAACCAATGCTTCCAAACACTTTCAAATGAGTAGCACTTGGCTTTCTTCCATTCCTTGCCTCTTGTTGAGTCATGTCATTTAAGCCTTTCATAGGACACCTATTTGCAAGTAAACAACACAATCTACTGCTTCAACCTAAAACTCTTTTGGTATCTTCTTGGTTCTGAGCATGCTTCTCGCCATGTTAAAGATGTTTTTTGATTAGTACTTAAAAATGCATTTTTATCAAAATTTTATATCGGCATTTTGCACTTGAAGTATCAATAACTCCTTAATTAAAACATGTTTTATAATAACAAGTCTGATACTATAAGATACCCTAATTTTATGGTAAATGTTTATCTTAAATGCAGGCCTATCACATAAATGAAAGGATTGATTGATGAGTTTAAGTACTGAAATTGAAAGGACAAAGAGAGGGCCAAACTTAGAAAAGAGATGCTGGTTCAGTCCAAACTAGAACACTGTTCGGTAATTAGGTGATATCTGGAGCTATAGATCTCGGATTTAGGTCTGATTTATATGGATGGAAAGCTAAGACATAGGCCTAAAAATTTCATGTGGAGTCCAAGAATTAAAAAGGCCGTTTTCAAGTCCAAATTATAGCAACAATGGAGAAATCCGAATCTGTCCTGCAACCCAGACACTGTTCAGTGTTCAGCCCATATCTTGAGTTCTAGAAGTCCAAATGACCTCCAGTTTTTTTCCTGAAAAGCTGAGAAACTTTCCTAGACCTTTCATGAGTAAAGTTGGTTCAAATTCTGACGTTAGAAATGATGATTTGTTCAGACAAGAAGATAAGGATTTTCACAAAGTCAATAGTTGGCCACCCACTCAACAATTAGTCATCTAATCAATAGTTCCAAATTTTAGCTTATAAAAAGAGGTATTTCCCATGCATTTAGAGGCTTGGTTCTTTAGATCAAGATCTTGCTTTTGCTCCCTCCCTCCCTCCCTCCCTCCCTCACTCTCTCTCTCTCTCTTTATATTTTTGTAATGCTTAAGTTTTGCTTTCATTAATATCATGTTTATGCTTTTCATTTTCTTTCCTTTACTTAGTTAAGTTGTATCTTATTTATGTTCTTATCTTATTTATTTATTTATGTTTCTCTTCTTCATTATGTTTAGCTAAGTTTATTATGTCAAGGTGAAAAGGTTACACTAATGGTGTAAGAATATGTAACGGCCCGACTTTTACAAGCTAAAAACAACAGTAATTTTTTTTTGTATTTGACACACATCGTATCGGTAATCGGCGAACATGTTCTTTTCACATCATCAATATATAATCCATACATCAAAAACAATCAACATTTCATTTAAAAGTGAATCTTACATAAACTTATAATATTATGTTTGCATGATTAGAAGTTCGCATTTAAAAAAAATATGCATGCATAGTCAATGAGTTTGTATTCTATCCTACAAATAGTCATCACGAATTTAATCTAAAAGGATCTAATAATAGTTATACATTCAGTACATTGATTTATATAAAATACATCATGATTTAGAATGCAATTACATGATTCCTTGCTAAAGTAAGTTCCCATATATCGGGTTTCCTAGGCATCTTGTTGGTATGACGTCCCTACTGCAGTACAAAACATTTATAAGAATGCAATTACTTAATAATAACAACAACAATAACAACAACAACAAAAATAAGAAAATGGTATGGCAGTTTAACGAAGCATTAACATTATCTTATGTTTGAAGCGTGACATTTGTAGTTCTTTCATGTTCTTGGTATACACAACTTGTAGTGTATACACACACACACACACACACACACACACACACACACACACACACACACCAATTCTTACAATCAACTATAATCTTAAATCCGACCATTCTTTTAAGACATCATTTGTCGAGGTTAACTATTCACTCACCCCGGCCATCCCCTTCGAATTCCATCAGCCAAAACTAATCAACCGTTTATCCCTGCCATCCTTTTGGTTGCCATTAACCGAAGCTAATCGTTCATTTATTACGGTCATCCATTCGGATGCTATTAGCCGAAGCTAATCAATCGTTTGTCCCTGCCATCCCTTCAGATGCCATTAACCAAAGCTAATCATTCATTTGTCCCGGTCATCCATTCGGATATGCCATTAGCCGATGCTAATCAATCGTTTGTCCCGGTCATCCCTTCAGATGCCATTAAGCAAAGCTAATCAATCATTTGTCTCGGTCATCCCTTCGGATGCCATTAGCCGAAGCTAATCATTCATTTGTCTCGGTCATCCATTCGGATGCCATTAGCCAAAGCTAATCAATCGTTTGTCCTGGTCATCCATTCGGATGCCATTAGCCGAAGCTAATCAATCATTTGTCCTGGTCATCCATTCGGATGCCATTAGCCGAAGCTAATCAATCGTTTGTCCTAGTCATCCCCGAAGCTAATCATTCGTTTGTCCCGGTCATCCATTTGGATGCCATTAGCTGAAACTAATCATTTGTTTGTCCCGGTCATCCATTCGGATGCCATTAGCCGAAGCTAATCAATCGTTTATCCCTGTCACCCCTTCGGATGTCATTAACCAAAGCTAATCAATCATTTGTCCCGGTCATCCCTTCGGATGCCATTAGCCGAAGCTAATCATTCATTTGTCCCGGTCATCCTTTATCCAACCATAGTTATCATTCTTTCAAGCTGATATTATAGAGAATCCATATTCATCCATTACTCATATGTTACTTTCTTATGCATGTCCATTTCCTCATAATAACATACATACATATATCATGTATATTTTCAGAGTTAGTATCTCAATTGTGCAAGTGTTCGTATGACTTAATTCCTTAATATAGTATTCACGTGAAAGTCTACTGTTACTGTCAAATTTCCAACTGTTACTGTCTAATTTTGAGCTGTTACTATTTGACTTTTCCAACCATTACTGTTTGTCCAACCGTTACTGTTTGACTTTAAATTGTTACTGTTTGACTTTATCAATCGTTACTGTTTGACTTTTCCAACCATTACTGTTTGACTTTGAACTGTTACTGTCCAACTGTTACTATCTAGACATTGAACTATTACTGTCTGAACACTCATAAGATTTTTAACTATATCTAGACTTATAGAACTCTGTTTCAAGTGAGATTAGTCTCGTTGGAAAGCTAATACACGAGGCTACAAGTTCTTTGAAAGAAGGAGAACCCAGTTCTGCCTTTGAGATAGTAAAAATTGCTCATCAACAAACACTACCCTACAGGGTCTGTCAAGACCCAATCTCGGTTGATAACCCATAGCTGGGGTTCTACAGCTCCATATTGAGCAAGAATAATTTCCTAGTTAGCTAACATTTAAAACTACAATTACTATGAGAAACTTGATCTTAATTCTCTAATCCTTCTACTCGAATTCTCTCCAAAAGTTAGGAGACGAATCTGTCCAGATTCATCAACCTTTCCATTTACACACAACATCCACAATTTAACTCTTTCTCTATCATCTCAACCCCTGGTCATATCACATATCGTTTTAAGATTGTAAAAAAAAAAGAATATCTTTATAAGAGCCAATTTATCTTATTTATTTCAATTTTCCCTCTTAACGTCGAAATAAAACATTCTTGTCGATTTTATAAACTTTCCGAACAATATTCTTCTAAACACAATCCTTGACACAGTTCTTATAAACCATAAATAACAAACGAATAACATTCCAAACAATCTATATTGTCAAGTTATAATGTATTATTATGAGTATAACATATCCAAATATTAACTTCATCAAATGGTGAAATTTCCAGAAATATGGGTTTAGCCGAACTGACCTCAAACTTGCAGACCTACTGTGCGAGATATACAACTTCTATGCCAAATGTTTGTTTCAGATCTCCACTATTCAGAAACTAGACAAAATCAGGAAGAACAACATATCCAAGTTATAGCTTAATCCAACGGTGGCCGAAGGAGAAAACAGACAACAAAGAAAACTGTCTAGAAGTGTATTTTCTCTAATATTTTCCTCCCTCGATATCTCTCAAATGGGGACTGATATAGAAAATCCCTACGGTGACAATGTACACGACATGGAGGAGAACAACGTACCCGAATATCGTGCTGATCCAACGGTGGAAGGTGGAGTTATAGCTATCGGTTGATTTACCATCAATATATCTTCTCTCCAGCCTCTCTCTAAACTCTCCCTTACTCTTGCTAGTCACTCCAAGAGAGAAAATAGAATGATATTTATAGTTCTAACATCTTGTTAATTGCACATTTATCCTCACCCCTTTTTATCATTTATACATAAACTCCCAACCTTCTGTTATTTGAATATTGACCTCTCATGATCTTACGTATTCATTTTGTCCTCACAAATGTTTTTCTTTTCAATGATTTAGTACTATACTCACTTTTCATTTCATTAATTTCACTATTTTTATCTTGATTAGGTTTCTTTAATTTAATTTAATCCATTTTACTATTGGTTAAATTTCTCATCTTTTAAATACCTAGAAAAATTATAACCGAAGGTTTATAGAATAAGTATAATATAAACTCAATATGGACTTCAATGCTTATATCCTAAACAACTTGCTATTAACATGTCTTATCATTTTTATCTTATTAATTCTTAATACCTTGCTTGTTAAATAGTTAATCTAAATTTGTGTTGTATAACACTTGGTACAACAAATGCTTGGCACTTTCATAGCCCAACCGTATGGTATAACCTACACCTATGCTGTGAAATGAACTTGATTTGTTGTTAACATAAATTAGCATTATGAATTCCTGATAATATTTAAAAGTTTGGTGTTACTTAAGTAAGATAATTAATATGATCATGTTAACAATTTATAATGAGCTATTAATGACAAATCATCCGATTGGAACCTCCTTCGTGTGTGGTTTCTAGTTGAGTAATAAAAAGAGTTTATACTATACTTGTTTGAAATACCATTAGTGGATCCTCTAACCTTGACATTTGTTTTTATCAGTGTTTAATCCTCACATTAATCTTACATCTCAAGGTCCTCTTTAACTTATTATTGTTGTTGTTGTTGTTGTTGTTGTTCTTTTTCTTATTATTATTATTATTATTATAGTTAACCTCCCTGTGGTTCGACCCCGGTCTTGCCGGGTTATTTATTACTTCGACACTCCTATACTTGGGAGAAGACATCAATCTTTTGGTCGTGTCACTTTTATTCTTTCTCCATTACACCATTTTGTTGTGGTGATCTAGGCAATGTTAGTGTCTCTTTATACCATGATCTTCACAAAATTCACCCCCTTTTTGTCCTAAGTAATTTTAAAAAATAACCATTTTCTTTTTCAACTAATGCCTTAAACTTCTTAGAACAATTAAATACATTAGACTTTTCTTTTAAGAAGTATACCCGTGTTCTTCTACTATAATCATTAATAAAAAGTAGAAAATATAAATTTTTATCAAATGAGCATTGTTGAATAGGACCACATACGTTTGCATGCATCTCTTGTAGAGGTTGACTTGCTCTAGAAGTAGATTCCTTTGGAAAGCTCTTGCAGAATTATTTTCCCACTAAACATCCTTTACACAACTGATTTGGATGTATAATAGATGATAGACCCTTCAATATCTCTTTTTGTGCCATCATATTCAAGCTATCAAAGTTTACATGCTTAACTTTTATATGTCAAAGCCAAGTTTCATCTTTCGAACATGCCTTTAAGCATTTAGTCACATCCCTCTCTATGTTTAGAATTTTTTTTTTGTTATTTGTTATTGTTACCTTTGCAATCATAGTTCCATGACTATCAAGTAATGTCAAGGTACGATCTTTCATCTTAATCTCATAACCCTTCTTCAATAATTATATCAAACTCAATAGATTGCTTTCTATAGTTGGAATGTAATAAACATCACCAATAAATTGATGACTACCAATTTTCAATTTAATGAGAATTGTACCTTCTCATTTGATAAAAACCTTTGAATGATCTGCAAAGTTGACATTACCTTTAATTAATTCATCAAGCTCCATAAACTTGTCTTTATCTCCATACATTTGATTACTGGCACCATTGTTTAGATAACATATGTTCTTTTTGGCTTGTATAAGCTCATTATGGATTGGTAATAGGGTGGCTTTTTCCTCCTCTTTTACAAGAAGATTGGCATTTTCCTCAACCTTTTTGATTGGATTCTAACAATCCCTAACATAATGAATCATCTTCTCACAATTGTAACATTTAACTTTTGTTTTATCAAACCTGAATCTTTGATTGCCACTGTATTGATTAATTTCGCAAATGCACGAATCGTAACAAGTAAAAAATGATGAGTAGAGTATCGTCCCACGAGAATTTGTAAAAATTACTACTAATTACCAAAATCTTTTAAATGATGATCTATTTAAGGAATCGAATGAGATAGTTTACGAAACAAAAATTAATGATTAAAAACAAACAATCAACTGATTAAATATTATT
>Ga0325404_1002485_pt1 | contig 19756 bp, 13 predicted proteins | sample PopdelMetagenome_18_FD_205664 | JGI IMG/M metagenome (GOLD analysis project Ga0325404, IMG submission 205664) | Populus deltoides microbial communities from Bellville, Georgia, United States - Xylem-Control-R1 | ecosystem: Host-associated > Plants > Phyllosphere > Stem > Wood/Secondary xylem... | reverse complement strand
TTGAAAATAGACCAGAATGAACATGTGTGGGTATGTCGCCCCTGAAAATAGACCAATATAAGTGTGAGGGCAGGTCCCCTATGAAAATAGACCGCGTGAGTGTGTGGGTCGATCGGCTCTGAAAATAGACCAGGATGAACATATGTGGGTCGATCGCCCCTGAAAATAGACCAGGATGAACATGTTTGGGCTGCTCACCCGTGAAAATAGACCAATGTGAGTGTGAGGGCAGGTTGCCCGTGAAAGTAGACCGTGTGAGTGTGAGGGCCGGTCGCTCTTGAAAATAGACTAGGATAAATATGTGTGGGCAGGTCGCGCCTAAAAATAGACCAATGTGAGGGTGAAGGCAGGTCGCCACGAAGATAAACCGTGTGAGTGTGTGAGCCGGTCGCCCCTGAAAATAGACCAGATTTGATTCTCCTAGCTTATATAGGACTTCTAAAGGGCAACAAATCTGATCCTATTATATTTAGGATATTAAATTCGGATTTATTATTGTTTTGCGTCACCTTTAAAAATTCAGTTTCTTTCTGTTGTTTTTTATTGCTGCAGTTTATTTTCATCATATCCAACATATTTGGTGTTGTTTCATCATTTTGCATATTTTATTTCTGTTTTTATTCCAGTCTTCAGTTTCGTTCATATTTCGGATAGATTCGCTCGCTACTCGCGAGACTATCATTGTAGTTTTGTATTGCTTGTTTTCTGGTTTTTATTGCTTCTTGAATCATATATATATATATATATATATATATGGATTGCGCTGCCAAGTTGGTTCTATTTGGTGTTGGTTTTAGTTGCGTAAGAACCGCAAGAAGGTGAGACAAGAGGTATGAGCGTGTGAGGATATTAAGAGTGTTTGAGCAAAACACAAGCGATGTGAGGATTTTTTTTACCACTAACCAATTCTTGCAGGTACTATTATGTCAGATCAAAACAACACACCACCCCCTCCCGATGTAAAACTTAAATTCCAAATGGAAGCCATGACGAAGATGATGGAAATAATGAATTTTGTGATGGGGAATGTGTGTGACAGACTTGAGAAAGGTTGGGGCTGAACTAAAATCAAACAATGATAGTGGGGTTGAAAGGCCAACATGGGCTGATTATAAGGTGTACGTTGATGATATTGTTGATGGTGGTTTTAAGGATGAGACCATAGGCCACTGGGAAGGTTTTCGGCAGCCTAGAAACCGAAAGGGATTTCATGTATTTTGATGAGGTGTTATAGCAAAAGAAAAGGAGGATTCAAAAGGATAGGTGGTATCAAATGGAGAGAAATAAAGAGATTAGTGTTCTAAAAAAAAGAATCCAATAATCTATCTCGTCTTCTAGGGGAGATGAAGCAAGAACTTGATGTGTTAATTGCAACAATAAATGCCTAGTAAACTTCAGAAAGAGAGGACAAAATACGCTGCAATGATGATATACAAAATAGAATGGCTCCTACTCTCATCCAAAGTTGTTGGCGACGATTGTTGGCAAGACAAGAACTCCAAAGGCTTCAAAAGGAGGCTAAGGAATTTAACTTGTTGTCCATTTAACTTGGTGATTCGAGGATGAATCATCTTGAAGACAGAGGGAATGATACGATCCAGGAAAGGTCAAATTCAGATTTTGACGTAAAATATGCAACTATCCAGTTTTATGGCAACAGTCATAATTCTCAATCTGACTATTGGATCGAGCTGAAATTATATGTGGAGTCTACTGACATATTTTCCTACCTTGGTTTCAAATTTATGGTCAATTGGAGTTCCAAAAGGCATCAAAACAGTGGTCAACAGAGGTTGTATGAATTTTTTTATTTATTTACTTTTGACTTGTGGACTTCCTATTTGGCTAGGATTATTTTTCTAAATGGATATGGAAGCTTATTTTGTGAATCTCCTAATTCTATAAAGATCTTTAATATGCTGCAACACAGTTTCCAAGTGTGGCAAGGATTCATAAATGTTTCAAAATCCTTTTCTTACAAGGATTCCTTATTCATCCTAGCTACAAAAAAATAAAAGAAGATTTCAGAATTAATTCTATCTTCAGATTTGATTCTCCTAGCTTATATGGGACTTCTAAAGGGCAACAAATCTTAGTTTAGGGTTTATTTATATTATTTGGGTTTAATTGTAAGTGGGCATCATATAAGTCCACATAAGGGGTCCCTTAGGGTTGATTTTAGTTTGGAGTCACTATAAATAAGGGCATAACCTAACATGTAAGGTTAGACAATTCAGATTACTAAAACTTCTTATTTGTCGCACTTTGTGTGTGTGTGTGTGTTTGTGTGTTGGTGGGATAATCTCCCTTCCATAGTTCTTTAAAGCACTGAAAAATGACTTATCGAATAACAACTGTCTTCATGGCATCATCCTTATACTTCTTGTTCGCGAATCAATATTCATTGGGTGGGGGTTTTCTGTTTCCAATAGTGCTGGTGCCTAGGTACAAATTATCTTTCTGTCACACTCCTATCAAACCTGATTTACTTGGCTTTCGGGGAATTGGTGTCTTTGTGTGTGGGTTGCGTGACCACGTGATCACGAGGTTCGCATCAACCACCATCATCTTCACCTTCTCAAAACCAGGTATGTTTGCTGCCATTCTTAGTTCCTGCAAGCAAAATGATGCATATTAGCATGTAAAAAAACAAAGAAAACATAAAGCCAACACCTAAAATTGTCAGTTGGAACACTCTGTTTTTTTTTTCATTCTCACTATCTGCGAGAAGGATGATGAACAGTGCGAAGGTAGGTCACTGGCGTGGGCAGTGACCAAGCTGGGCTGGCTAAGTCCAGCTTAGCAACGCATGCAGGTTGGGTCCAGCTCGAAAAAAAAAATTTTCTTCAAAAAAAATTATTTCAAAAATTTGTGATTTTCCCAAATCTTTTTACTGTATTTTGATCAATATTGGTTTGTATTTTTATACTGTAAAGATACAAATCTGGTATTAAAATACCTGGTTTTCGTCAAAACATTGAAAAATAAAAAAAAATGTATTTTTATGCATACGGCCAAGTTTCTCAAAAAAATAAAAAAAATCATATTGTATTTTCATATAACAAAGAAAATTTCAAAAAAATATGTATTAGCATGCATTTTGGCTTTAATAACCAATTTATTAAAGTCACAAGAACTAGGCCAATATTTCAAAAATTCCAAAAAAAATTATTTTGTTTTCTTTTAATATTTGGGGTTATGACTTTATATGTAAGATGTATTCCGTATATTAAATTATTTGTTGACGTTAGAACGATTAGGTTTTACCCATTAAAATAAGGATCTCTTTACCGAAGAGAACTTTTTTGAAACCGTAGACGGATCAACAACTAGAAAACAAAACAAGACCTTGGATTTTATTAGACAATAAAACAATGTAGCTTACCTTAGGTAGGGCGTATTTGGGGTGCTAATATCTTTCCTTTACACAACCAGTCCCCGTACCCGATCTATGAGACCAATTAGGGTTCCTAATGACCAAGATACTATGTGGCGACTCCCATTCCATTTTTTTCACTTGTAAAAGACAAGAATTCCTTGTCTCCCCACATTTGCCATATTTTTAGATAATACAACGCCTAAAATTTAAGAGTGGATGTTTTTCGCCGCGACACCACACACGTGCGACAGTAGTAATGGTCAAGAAAAAGAATGGCAAGTGGTAGATGTGTGTGGACTTCACATATTTGAATAAAGCTTGCTTAAAAGACAATTATCCCCTCCCAAAAATTGATTGACTAGTGGATTCCACTTTAGGTTTTGAGTATTTGAGCTCTTTAGATGCAAATTCTAGGTATCACTAGATCCTTGTGCATCCAAATGACAAGGAAAACATAGCTTTTATAACCGACGAATGAATATTCTGTAACAGAGCTATACCCTTTAAGTTGAAAAATACTGGAGCTATGTACCAGCAAATGGTGAACAAAATATTCAAGAATCAACATGTAAGGATTATGAAGGGCTACGTTAATGATATGCTAGTAAAGAGCATGTTGAACAACATCTCCTAGACCTGGATGAAGTATTCTCTATACTTAATCATCATTAGATGAAACTTAATCTTTTCAAATATGTCTGCGCCATCAAACAAGGAAAATTCTTGGGCTTCTTGGTGAGCAGTAGAGAAATTAAGTTTAGTGCTAAAAAATTCAAGCTATTTAGAAACATATCCAATTTTAAATGGACTCTAGATACTAGTCTTAGCCCAGGGAAAGTGAAAACTTTTTTCTTTATTTAGGAGTATTGGACTCAGCGATGAACGTTGTTTTGGTTAGAGAGGATGAAGGAATATAACATCCAGTTTATTACTCCACTCATAATCTCCATGATGCTAAAACCATATATTTAAAAGTGGCCCTCGCTCTAGTAAGTGTCATAGGAAGCTCAAACTATATTTCCAAGCTCACCAAGTCACAGTACTCTCGGATCAGCCTCTACAACAAATCCTCTATAAATTAGAGATGTATGGATGACTAGTGAAATGAGATATTAAATTAGGAGGATTTAAACTTCAATACAAACCTTAATTAGCTATATAGGGTGAAGCCTTGGTAAATTTCATTACTTAGTGTTCTTTTTAGGGTTCCATTAGTATACTTGAATCCCTACCTTCAACCATAATTTCACATATATCTATGGAGCAATCCCTGATAATTTCTCATTGGAAATTGTATGTTGATGGTCTTCTAATGTTAATGGGAGCTGGGATAATATTGGTTAGTCCTAAAAACCAAGTCTTGAATATAGAGTTTGCTTTGAGTTTCCAACAATGAAAAATATATCAGAGTATGAAGTCCTCCTAACAAGATTACATCTCTCAAAGACTCTAAAGGCATATCCACTTGAAGCTCATAGTGACTCCTAGTTAGTGGTTAGTCAATGCCAAGGAATTTATAAAGCCAAAGAACCAATTATGCAGCGATATCTTTAGAAGGTCCTAATCTTATCTTCTTAAGGAAAATAATGTCAGAAATATTTCAATCACTCATATTCCAAGGGAAGATAACCATTGAACAAATCTCTTATGTAAATTAGCAAGCTCCAATATTGTAGATTTGCTAGTGGATGTCTAGGTTGAAATCCTAGAAAATCCGAGTATAGGTGAAGAACAACTTGTTGTCACTCCCATCAACATGGAGGAAGATTGGAGAACCTCAATAAAAAATTACTTACTTACTGAGAATTACCTTCAAATAAAAATAAAGCTATTTGCCTAAATGGGCGAGCAGCGAGGTATTGTATCCTTGACAACTTATACGATCCGAGCTAGGATAGATTCAAATTTTGGTGTAAAATTTTTTAATATCAAGTTTTATGTTGTCAAGCATACTTTTCTTACAAGAATTCCTTCTTCATACTAGCTTCACAAGGATAGAAAGGCTGGTGGTATTTACTGACATATTGATTAGCTTATTTTGTGAAGTTTTTTAATCATACAAAAAAGGTTAAAGGAAGGAAACAAAAGTTTCCATGTTATGAGAGGATTTATTGAAGCTACAATTAATTATCTTAGACAAATAAGGAAACTAAAGGGTAGGCAACTTCAGCAATCAATTTCCTAGCTTATTTTGGATATCTAAAGGTGGCAACAAATATATTAGTATTTTCAGTATAAAAATTTCATTCACAACATTATTTAAACTAGAAAATTTATCTATCTTAGGTTATTTTATTTAATTAGATGCAACAACTTTAGTTTATATGTTAGATTTGTTGTTTTATTATTTTCTTCATTTTTTAGCTTAGTTAACACACTTTGGGTTTATTACAAGTGGGTAAATATTAGCCCACGAGTTTGGGGTTCATTAGTGTTACTAGTTGAGCTATTATATAAGTTTTTGTAATATGAAATCCTTAGGGGCCATGGATTTATGAAATAAACTTGTGTTTTTCGTGATGCAAGATGTTTTCTTTGTTGGGATAAAGAACATATTTGACTTATCAAGGTATAACTGACCTTGTAGTGTATTCCTTATACTTTTTGTTTATGAATTGATATTTATAAGGTGGTGGTTCTTATTCCAATAGTGTTGGACCCTTGGGATATGTTTCTATTGTTTCATATTCCTATTAGACATGTTTCTCTTTTTCTAGGATTCGTTGTCAATCTTGTTATAGGTTGCATGACCATATGATCATGAGGTTCGTATCAATAACATTTTATATTGAAGAGATGCATCAATTCCACTACTGAGGTGCTTATCCCCAAAAGAAAGTGCTTATGTCTGTTGCACATGTACGACGTCGTAATGATTGTCCTCCCAAGTCGAGATCTCTCTGATGATGGGCGAAAGAACAAAGAATTATTTTTTTTATCAGTAAAAAAATAGAGTTGTTAACTAGTACTTTGATCAATAGGAACCCTAACTGATCCCAGAGTCTATATAAAGGATCGGATGTGTATAAGGAGGACGTATCACCCCTAGTATACCTTACCTAATATAATATGCATTGTTTATTTGTGTGATATAAACTAAGGTATTGTTGTGTTTTTTAGTTGTTGGTCTGTCTAAGTGATGTGAATCTCGTGATTACGTGATCATGCAACCCACACGTAAAAACACCAAATTCCTAAAAAGCCAAGTAAATTAGGTTTGATAGGAGTGTGACACAAAGATAACTAGTAATTAGACACCATTACTATTAGAAACGAAAACCTCCACCCAATAAATAATAATTCGCGAACGAGAAGTATAAGGATGACGCCATAAAATCAGAAGTTCTCGATATGTCGTTTCAGTTCTTTAGAGAACCAAAGAAGGAAGAATATCTCACCACTCATAGAAGATGTTTATTAATCTAAAAGTTTTGTCCTCCCACATGTTTAGTTATGACTTTATTTATATTAACTCTAAACTGAAATAAACCCTAATGGACCCTCTTATGTGGACATATATGAGACTCACTTACAATTGACCTAATTAACTAAATGAGTAATAACAAACCAAAGACTAAGAAAAAAATAATAAAAATCCAAAATTAATATCCTATATGCGCTAGAATCAGATTTGCCACTCTTTTATACCTGCCGATTTAGTTTTTTTCCTAGGACTAGGAGAATCATTAATTAATCTTCTTAGCTTAGGAAATCAGATCTATCAACCCTTTGATCCACACGAATTGGGCTCTTCTTGGACTTGGATTAGATGAATTAGAGGTTGTCCTTCGTGCTCCTTAAGTGTCCTAAGCTCCTCTAGATCCATCTTGCTCCATATATTCTGAATCAGCTCATTCAATGTCTCTTTAAGCTTCTTTGTCCTCGCTCTTGTAATTGGTCCACTTGGTACCTCCAATGGGTCTTTAGCATGATTAAGCTTGGTGTTGTGTTGTTCCGCATCATATGAGGTCTCCCTTAAGGTAATGGCCCCTAAAAGGCCTAAGGGATGGGTATGGATCTTTCTAAAGACATTCTCTAATGGATAGGTATGAGATCTTTCTTACGACAATAACTCTAAAAATCCCAAGAGATGGGTATGAGATCTCTCTCAAGATAGTAACCCTAAAGTCCTAAGGGCCATGTATGAGATCTCCCTAATGGTATTCTATAAGAGATAGGTATAAGGTCTCTCTCAGGGAAATAGCCCTTAATAGTGCCAAGAGATATGTATGAGATCTCTCTAAAGACATTCTCCAAATGATAGGTATGAGGTCTCCTTCAGGGAAATATGGGTATGAGATCTTTCTAAAAACAATATCTATAAAGATAGTAGTTCATACAACCTCCAATATCGTGCTTACCTGATGTAACTATTAATGATGTCCAAAGGCATGGATCCCCATCAATAATAGCCAACCAAAAAGGTTTGAGGGTTTACTTGCAACTGAGAGCATTTAAAACGCCCTTTTCTCCAGGAAAGACATGACAAACTTAATTGATTGTTTCCTAAGAGTCCTTTCAAGTCTTTTCGAATCAAATGCATAAAGAATTGGGGAGAAATTAATGAGTTTGTAGTTTTTCATCGATGTTTTTTTGTGTTTTAAAAGAGTTAAAATCCATAGATAAGGTGTTAGCCCAATCAAATGAAGGTCTGCAAAGATGCAAAACCTAATATATTTGGGTTCAGCTATAAGCTAAGTCCAAGTCACCGTATTCAACCATGAGCTGAGCTCAAGTCATTTTATATACATATTTAAATATTGACACAACACACACGCGCATATATAATGGTTTTTTTATATTTTTTTTTATGAATAATAAATAATAGTTGTACAATGAATATTCACTAGATACCATGTTCGCGCGATGCCACAGGCTTGTGGCATGTTTGTGCGCTGTCGTCGATTTGTGGAAAAAATAAAAAGAAAATTATATGGAGAAAAACTGTTACAATCTACAATGTTTTCAAGAAAAAAACTATAAAGCTAAATTCTTAATCAGATTAATATTTAAAAAATAAAATGAACGAAGAAAATTTTGAAAAAAATCATAACAAAAAAAACAAAAGGAAAAAAAACCATGTAGGGAAACACTATAACAATCTATAGTGTTTCATGAGGAAGTCTACAATTGTAATTCTCAACCAGCTCAATATTAAAAATAATAAAATCGATAAAGATAATTTTGAAAAAAATCATAACAAAAAAAAATCATGTGGGGAACATTATAGCAATTCACAGTATTTTAAAGAAAAAAACTACGAAACCAAATTTTGAACCATCTCAATATGAAAAAAAATAAAATTGACAAAGACAATTATGGAAAAAACAAAAAAAATCATAAAAAATAAAAAAAACCATGTGGGTAAACACTGTAGCAATTCACATGTGGGGAAAGTTAAAGTTGAATTCTCAACCAGCTCAATATTAAAAAATATTCAACAAAGATAATTTTGAAAAACAAATATGGGGAAATATTGTAGCAAAACAAAAATAATGTGGGGAAACATTGTAACAATTCACTGTGTTTTAAAGAAAAAAAAACAACGAAGCAAAATCGACAAAGACCATTTTGGAAAAAAAGAAGAAAAAATTTCATAAAAAAAGAAAAAAAACCATGTAGGGAAACATTGTAGTAATCCATGATGTTTTTTTTTAAAAAAAACTACAAAACTAAATTTTCAACCAGTTTAATATTAAAAAAAAAATCAACAAAGATAATTTTTGAAATAAACACAAAAACAAAAAAGAATAAAAAAAAAGAAGACAATCTTGGGAAAAAAACAAAAAAAAAATATGTAAAGCCCAAAAAAAGGAAAAAAAAACGAAAAAAAATGTGGGGAAAAAAACAAAAATAGATTAACAAACAGGGAAAGAAAAACAAAACAAAAAGCATGTGGCATGAGGAAAGCTACAATACTTTTCCTACGCCATTTAGAATATTAGTTAATATAAATACCAGAAACGTGATGGATAAAATATTAATATTTAGAATTTTTACTTTATATATAAATATATATAAAGAGACACAACTTGTAATTACTCATTGTCATCCCTATTCAAGGAAAACATTGATCAAACTAAAACTATAAGGACAAATGTGAACAAAAATCCAAATTATAAAGGCTAACAATATATTTCATCAAGTTTTGAAGTACCTTTTTATTTTTTAAATCTATTTGATATTGTGATAGTAGTTGTTTTTTAAAGTGTTTTTCATTTAAAAATAAATTAAAATAATATTTTTTTTAAAAATATTATTTTTAATATCAACATATTAAAACAACTTAAAAAAATATATAAAAAATTAATTTAAATATAAAAAAATTAAATTTATTTAAAAATAATTTTCAAACAGAAAAATAAAAAAGTTATATGCCTCACTTTGCATCAAGGTTGTCAAAAATATTTTTTTAATACGACACGAAATATACAATATAAACTCGAATTATAAAATCATAAGTTCACTATTTTAACTAATTATATATTAACAATTTCAGTCAAGTAGTAATTAACAATTTTAGTCAAGTAGTAATTAAAAATATAATATAATTAAAATAAAAATAAAATAAACAATAGAAAAGTCTAAATACCTTTATTTTATTCACGTTGATTCATCTACTTCTTGGACAAATCAACTCACTTACTTCGCTATTTACAAGCAACGAGTCCCTTCAAATTTTGATAGGTCATTTAACATTAATTACTCCAAGAGTCAAGCATGTCAATTTCCAACTTTTATTATATATATTTGTTAGTTTAAACAGAGTAATATGCCAACTGATATGTTAATAGTTTACATAAGAAATTGTGAAGAATAAATAAGTATTTTAATTTTACGAAAATGAAATCCACAAATAACTTATATTGTGAAACAAATTATAATAATTATAGTCAAAATCAAGCCCTTGATTATCAGATTGTACAGGTTTTGCAAGATATAAATTTAAAACAATGAAAATGTTAAGATACCGATTACTAGAGTGCACAATTTTATATTTTTTTTAAACTCATAAAATTAGTCTAATTTTATAGAGTTTGATCAATTTTATTAATTTTTAAATTTTAATTTAATTTAATATGTTATATAAATGTTAAAGTAATAAAATTTTAAGAATTAACTCGTGTTTTTTAAAATATTGCTCTGCATAGTTAAACTTCAACGGCACTAAAGAAGAACGCTAGCAAAAAAAAAAAAAAATGGTAAATCTCTGTGAATCCATCATCTCAAGCAATTTTCGCCCTTCGTATCATACTCCATTAGGGTTTCTACAGTAAAAATTGAATTGCTTAAAGAAAATTGTCGATTCTGGCTGATTTTGTTTTCCATATTTTATTGTAACCTTGAGATTTGCGAAGAATTCTATTGTGGCAATGCAAAATTAGCATATTTTAGTAAGTTTTTTTACTGTTTGGCAGGATGGGCATGATGCTGATGATGCGAAAAAAAGCACTGCTGATATAACTGCTTTTGTAAGTTCTTCAACACAATTTCAAGAATATTTATTTAACCCATGCAATTAGATCAAATAAATTTATGGGTTTTTTTCCGTGTTGCCTCAAGAATGATTTCTTTAGCAAATGAGATACAAAACCCGTGTTTTAATAATTCTTTTATCGTGGACTTTTATGCTGTGGAGGTTGTGTCGAGTCGTGGGTTATTGCTGTTGATGGTTTGAATTTTGGATTTTGAACTGCATTTAGTTTAGTTAGTTCGTGCTAGAGCCAGGCAGCTAGGGGTATAGTTGCAAGTGCCTTTCGTTTAGTATTATTTGGTTAAATTTTGTGCCGTGCCTGTTTGTGGGAAATGGCTATAGTGGAGTTGTCTGGTTAGAGTGGTTGAAGGTTTGGCTTTGGCTGATCTTTTTTTATCGATTTTGTGCAGGTGCAAAATTTGCTTCAGCAGATAGTGAGTTTGTTATTTGCAAAATCACTGATGATTTACATTTGACATTAGCATATCCAAGGGAAGATGTGACGTGGACCAGCCCAGAAACACCAGTAAGAACCCATTACATGTTCCAAATGGTCCAATGACTCGGTCCAAGACAAAGACATTTTAAGAGGCATTGAATGCATTATTTTTTAATGTTTCAACCAAGTTAAAATTGAAAGGTCCATTAAAGTATCAAGAGGAGACTTACATCTTATCCATGTGCAAGAGGGGTCCAACACAACCTTATTTGGGCTATGAGATGAGGACAACAAAGGAAACAAAAGAATCCTTCTACAACTTGAAAACAACATAGGTAGTTACCTTTTCCTTATGTTACAACCCATTAAAGATCCTTGTAGAACTAAAAAATCTCAAAACACGTTATCACATTCTTATAGGAAAATAATCCTTGCTAAATAGAAAGTTTATAATTCAAAGCAAGTTAATAATAAAATTCATATAACTTGTTCTGACCTATATCATAAGACCTTCTTCAACCCCGATTGATCTAAAGTTTTACCCTAATCTAGAACAACATGCTAGAAAACTCTGGGTAAATATTCAGTTGGATCTAATGATCGAATTGAGAATTATGATTGTTAATATAAAGTTGGACAATAGACACAATTACGCTAGAATCTAAATTTCCTTGTTCAACTGTTTCTTAAACCGTATCAACTAGGAAAACCTGTAAAATAAGAAAAAGAACAACAAAGAAATCTAAGCCTCCTTGCCACCACATACATTCTAATGGATATAGAATCCTTGCAAACTATGGATATTAGTTGCTACTATAAATGTGTCCTTGTTTGAAATGGAATCTTTGATCCTTGCAAACTATGGATATTAGTTGCTACTATAAATGTGTCCTTGTTTGAAATGGAATCTTTGTAGAAGAGGTAAGTCAATAGTTGTCACATATGTTTTCAAAAGCGTTAAAGAACTCTTGTATTGACTGAAATCCATAACACACAAGGAAACAGTGTTTCTCTATTTTTCGCATATTATTAGCATATTTCAATCCTAACTTCAAACACATCATTCTCTTTAATCCAAATGAATTAGCAAACCTACCACATATCGTTGGAACGTTACACATGTCTACTTTCAAACCCAATTGAAATCTTGACAAAATTCCTTATATAGAACTAGATATATAGTTCAAACAGTAGATGAGGGTCTAGATATATAGATTTAACAAGATTCATATAGTAACTTTGACCCTCTGAAATAAACTCTTTCTAAACTTTGATTGGCCTAAAATTCTAACCCAAAATGTAACATGTCAAGAAGCTCCTGTAAACATTTCAGTTTGATCCAACAGTCGAGGTGAAAGTTATGCTATATAGTTTAAATCTGGATAGTAGAAAATTTTACATCAAAATTCGAATCTCACCTTGCTCAAATCGTATCATGGAGATAATGAGGATAAAAATAAGTTTAGTTGAAGAGAGAAGGACATAAAAATAAATACGTCTTTAGAGACTGTGTATTATCCAACTAAAACATGTAGAAATAAAAATGATTATTATTATATTTTTAAAACTTGGCTTAGGAGTTGACCAAAGGCAAGGCATGGGTCATGTATCCTCTTTGTTTTAAGAAAAAGGATAAAAAAAGATGTTGTTTCGACTAATTTTCTTTTCAAAAAAAGGTCAATGAGTTTTTGACTGAGTTTTACTCGGGCTACAAGTTTAATTGGATTTTTTATTGGGTTAGGTCGGGTCAACATTTTCTCTAATTTTTTTTAACTCGAATCGGTCTAGGCCTCAGGTTGTTGGGTTGTATAATTAAGGTATAAGGGCTATTATATTATTATTAATTTCAGTACTTAAAATAATCTAAAATTAAAAAATATATATATCTAATTATTTTTTTAATAAGTTTGAAAGTGATGCATGTTGAAAGTAAAATAGTTATATATATATATCTTTTGGATTGTCTTATTTCTTTTGTCTTCATTGTTTCTATGGTTTTTTTTTCAGAACAATAATCAATTGCTATCTAAATTTATTTTTTTATTGGCAATTAGCATTTAGACAAGTATGTGTCATCTTAAAGTCCAAAGTAAATCTTGCTAGCCAGCTGGGCCAACCATCCAGAATGAGCTAAAACATAATTTGCAAGAGTGACAACGATTCATTAATGTTCCAAAATCCTTTTTTTATAAAGATTCTTTATTCATCCTATCTACATAAGAAAATAAGGGTTGATGCTATTTAATGGAAAATTAGTTATTTTTATTATTTTTTTTCATGTTTGAGTTTAATTAAAACTTTGTTTTGAGCTAGGATCCAAGGCTTGTTTGATCAGGTTATGAGTTTTCAGTTTAGGGTTTTTGGGCCAGTTTTGTATGAAGATTAGTTCAGCCCACAAGGGTAGATTAGGGTTAATTTTTCAAGAACTATTTAAACTCATGTAACTAAAATTTCGAGAGCCATTGATGAATATTACTTTTAAATTTTTCACTTTTAATGTGTGAGAGTGATTCTTGTATTCTTTAATTCTTGAACAAATTGAATCTGACTTATCGAAGATTAACTGGTTTCGTGGCGTCATTCTACTTCATTCCAATAGTGTTGGTGCCTTGGAACAGATTTCCATTGTGTCACACTTCTATCAGATCTATTTCGGCTTTCCATGATCAGATGTCAATCTTGATTGTGGGTTGCGTAACCATGTGATCACGAGGTTCGCATCAGTTGATATTAGAACTAGGCTTCGAAACAAGGTCCTTCTGTTATTTTCATTTTTTTTAGTGTTCTTATAAGTTTTCCAGTGTTTGTGTCATTCATCTTCTTGTTCTTTGTGTCCGTGTCATCTAAGCAAAAAAAGAGGTTATATTTTGTCTTGTTACTCTCTCTAATCATATCAGTATATTTAAAAAAAAAGATTAGTTGAAATTTGAAGGACGATTCAATTTTGTCGCAAAAACACAACTCTTAGTGTACCATAAGCAAACCGCCTCATAATCATTTGAAACTTCATATGGTATATTGGGGGTGAGATCGCATCATATACCAAATTTGGGCTTATTCTGATATCGTTTGCTTGAGATTTTAATTCGATGTTCAATTTTGCCGTAGAAACACAACTCTTAGTGAGTTATAAGCAAATCACCTCAGAATCAATTCCAACTTCATATTCTATGTATTGGGGGTGAGATCGCATCATATATTAAATTTGGACTTATTTTGATATCGTTTGCTTGAGGTTTTAATTGGAGGTTCAATTATGCCGCAAATTGATCATAGAAGGGGTTTTGGTACCTAAACATAATAGAACGACCTATAAACTCAGATTTTTTGTTTTCTTAGTATCCAAATACTATATATTAAATTCAAGGTCATTTGGATAGCATTTTCTTTATGTTCCACAATCGGGTTTTATCTTGCCGTAACGGGTCTGTTTTGCATTATCTTTCAAAACTTGTTTTGTTTTTGTTGATTTTGTTCCTGCCAGTATATTATCATCATATTTGGGATATTTGGTTGTTTTTTGACTCATTTTAATCACTTTTGCACTTGTTTGTTTTCGATAAGTTCTAGTCCAAATAAAAGTCAGATTTGTAATTTCAAGTCTAAATCACTATTCTTCCTGTCGTAAACTCTATTCTTGTTGTGTCTTCGTCTTCTTCTATTTTTCCTATTTGTGAGTATTTAGCAAGGCAGAGGGAACGAAGGAGGATTCAAGGATGGGAAAAACTAAGCCATGGTTTGGGGATTTTAGAACAAGAAGTTGATAAGCATAGAAGATTATTTTATGATTTTCAAGGTTCATAGGAAGAGGAGGTACAACACCAAAAAATAAAAGACGAAGAAGAGCCGTTGTTGTTATCATTCAAAAGTATACACACAAGTGGTTAGTATGACATGCTTATTTGAAATTCTTGTTAGTCACTACTTTCATACAGTGTTGTTAGAGAAAGTTGTATTTGCAATAAGAGAATTTTGAATGCTTAAACAAGAGGCTAATTAAGTCACTACCAATCCTATTCAAGATTTGAGGGTGACTCTTCTTGAAGAGGGAGAGAATGATATGATTCAGCCTTGTGATACGATCCAAGCAAGGTCATATTCAGATTTTAACGTAAAATTTTATACCATCCAGTTTTACGCTATTGAGTATAACTTCAAATTCAACCGTTGGATCAAGCTAAAACTTTACCAGAAGATTCCAGAGGTATATATCTATGTTGGAGTAAAGTTTTAGGTGAATCGGAGTTCGGAAAGGACTTGCCATATAGGCCAGAATAAGTTGTATGAATTTTGTTATTTATTTTCTTTTGACCTATGGACTTTATATTTGGCAAGGATTTTTTTTCTAAAAGGACGTGACAACTTGTTTTGGGAATTTTCTAGTTCTACAATAATCTTTAATGAGCTGAAACATAATTTCCAAGAGTAGCAATGATTCATTAATGTTCCAGAATTCTTTTCTTATAAAGATTCCTTATTCATCCTAGTTATACAAGGAAAGAAGGGTTGGAGCTATTTAATAACAAATTAGTTATTTTTATTATTTTCTTTAATGTTTGAGCTTAATTAAAATTTGTTTTGAGTTAGGATTCAATACTTGTTTGGATCAGGTTATGGGCTTTTTAGTTTAGGGTTTTTTGGTAAGTTTTGTATATGGTAATATTAAACATGTTTCAATCATTATTGTTTTGTTTTATCACGAAATAATAATAATAACAATTAAACATGAGTTAATTAAGACACAAAAGTTTTAAGAGCCTCAATTATATTAACCCAATAATGGTTTCGCACCGGTCAAGATTTTCTCGTTCTTTTCACTATGAGTTGTATCTTTGGGGACTCTGAATTCATAAACCAAAGATAAAGAGGCTATGGCAAAGCTTTTTGTTTTGAGAAGCTCCATCTCCTCATCATAGAGATCACCACGGACACCAATTAACCGTCAAGCAGAGGAACCGCTAAAATGGTAAATGGATTTTGTGAAGACCATAAACTCCAGTAGATTACATTATATACCAAACATTACCTTACTCTTATCCACGATTGAAAACTGAAATTAGAACCACCGGAAATAGAATCAAGATTTCACCTATAAGACTATTAGTAAAAGTTATTAAACCCAATTTCGGATTGAATCAACACAAGATCCGGATCAAGTATGAGTTTTGATGGGTATATCAACTTTTTTTGACATCAACCCTCAGAAAAAAAAAAAATGCAACCTGCTAAGCACAATTAACAGGGGTTTTTTGTATTAACATAACAGTCCACTTCCAAGCACAATTAACATAATCAACGGAAATTAATCTATCTTAGGCAAATAAAAATTAATATTTATGTTAATAAATTGTTGTTAAGTACAAGATTTTAAAATTTAGCAATGAACTATCTTATATATTGGAATTTTCATTTTTATTTATTCAACGCTATCTTCTTAATAAGTGTATACTACATACAATCAATAATCAAACAATACCCATATATTATAAACACTCAAAATATATAAAAAAGAAAAAAGAAAAAAAATATTAAAAATAAGAAAATTAAAAAAAAAATTGTTATTGTTATCGTTATTTTTATTTTTATTGATTAATTAATTCCTGCAGCGTGTAATACGACTACACCCGCGAGAGTAAGGATTAGCCTGAGCTCCAGGTCGACAGTTATAATACGAGGCGCCGCGTCTCGAACATGGTACAGTGTTCCTCCTCAGCGCACCATAGCTTACGTACCTCGACGTTGCTAGAATGCGCCTGTTGCTCTCTGTGTCCATCCCAAACTCCTCATCCATCAAGCATTCAGCAATGGATCCCCGGCACTCCGACGACGACTCCAAGGGGAGAAAATCAACTGCTGTTGATGATGAAAGGGACACACGGACGGCTAGGACAGCAGAAAGTAGAAGGAAAATGTAAAATTTTGAGGCTGTCATTGCTGGGAGATGAGGGTGAAGAAAGAGAAGAAGGTGAGGGGGAAATTGGGAAGTGGAGGAGTCTGCGTGGTTAATAACTTATATGTGAGGTTGGGTATGAAAATGGTATTGGTTTTAGGGATTAATTACGAGAACACCACTTGACTGTCTTTACTTGTGATCTAAGAATGTCAATGAGTTAATGGAAACCTTTAATCACTCTTTTGACTCCAGTGAGGTTGTATGTTTGTTATTTTGGTAATTTTTTTTATGGTTTAAAGATATAAATTAAAAAAATACTTTAAATAATAAAAACCAAACAACTTTTAAAATTATAATTAATATAAAAATATTTTCAACAACCTTTATAAAAATACCAATAAAATTTTAATCAAAATCATTGGTTATTAAGCTTTCATTTAAACCCTTGGAAAATTAGTTTGGTGGTTAAAAAGATATACTTACTTTTTTAATATTTTGGGTTCAAATCTTGAATAAAAAATATGCTTTTTTTTTTCTAGGTTCCATCCTTGGAATTGTTGTTTGAAAAACATTTGTTAAAATTTCTCTAAATATATCATGTAGATGTGAGGTTGTATCTTTAAAATTATATAAAGAGGGAATTTAATTTTGACAAATGCACAATCTAAAAATAAACCGAGAAGATCCTTACAATAAAAAAGCTATCATTCATGTTGTTGCTCTTTTATATGATGCATGTGTTGTTATAGCTTAAATTTATATGTTGTTATTATTATTATTATTGTTATTTTTTTACAGTAGTTTATTTAATTATAAAAATATAGAATTAAGTTTAATTTGATAATTGTGCAAGTTTTTTTTTCAGTAAAATAAATTTTGATTTCTATTAATTTTTATTTCTCAATTATACATTGTGAAAAAACTATTCTTATTGTATATCTTAAAGTCATTAAGCCTTTTATTGGGAAAAAAATACTAAAAACAAAAATTTATAGATTCCATTTTGAAAAGAATTTAGATGATCAAAATCAAAATATCTACCAAATTTTCATGGTTATAACAAATCATCTCATCTTTATCTTACTCCTTCAAAGATTTTTAAAAATAAAAGATGTGTAAATGAATTTTTTAAGGTATCTAGTTTTAATATTAGTATTTTTTATATATAATATATCAAAGGGTTAACTTTTGATCTACTTTTAGATATTAAATTTATTTTAAAATTTAATTCTTAACACTTAAACTGAATTGAACTTAATTTATAGAGTTTGGAATAATCTATTAGTTTAATAATAAAATCATCTAAAATAATATATATATATATATATATATATAAAATTTCCACGGCCTATAATAATCTTTGTCTAACCAACAAGTCCGGTTAATGGACAGCCCATATGATGCAATGTAATAATAGCAAACAAAAACGTGACTAGGCATGATAAGGAAGGGTTGTTTTTGTTTTTTTCAAAAGGAAGGAGGATTGATTCTCATTTCTTGGATCAAAATCATGGAGGAGGAGAATAAGATAATTATGGTGCTAAATTAGGTGTGATCTTTATGTGTTCTCATGTCCCATTCATGGAGCAACGTTATCTTGCCGGCATTATTCATTAGCGCGTTTTGTGCCGTCATTGGAATTTGATGATGATCCGCACATGCCTTAATGAGGTCAATTTTCTTATCTTTTTCATAATGAGAAAAGCAAAATATATCGATCATCATAAATAAATAAAAATAATGAGGCATGTTTCTTGCTCAATGAACCCCCTCCATCAATTAAAAAAAATAATGAATTTTAAATTATAATTATTAGATTTAAAAACTGACTAAAAAAATTTAGATTATTAAGTTATCAATTTAACACAAGTTTAAAGTAAGACTGTTTTATTTTTTTTATATAAAAATTTTTAGAGTCGACATAATTAGGTTAATTATCCGAAAAGCCAATCATGTATTATCAAGTTAATTATTTTTATTCAATTTAGACTAATCTAGTTAGATTATAAGTTATGAATTTTTTTCAAATTAATCCATTAAAATATGGTTTCTCTTTATATAATCTGTTGTTTGAATTTCTTTAACCAAAAAAAAAAAACATGATAATTGATATCTGATGGTTGAATGCTGAACTTAAATGGGATGGCTTTTAAATGGTTAAGATGGTATCGTATACCAACATTTTGTGATAATTGATATGGTTGGCAGATCTTGCTTGATTAATTAATCATGTACTTTTGGTCCCCTAAAAATAATGAAGAAAAAAGTATGAGGTTTTATTTCTTTTTTACTTCTTGGAAAAAAATGGCTGAGCGTCTGATCCCAAGCCCATTTGGGCTATCCTTGAATTCTGAAGAAAAGTGAAAAGGACCAGTACAATCCAATCAGGCCCAGCACATAATCCCAAGTTTAGCCAGCTTCTTCTGTCCTCTCCGGATAGTTTTATAATTAAGTTGAGATGCCGCCGAACAAAAAAGACAAAATATGAATCTTTATATCCCAAGAAAATGCTATAGAATCTCATTCATATGCCTGTAAAACAATGTTTATTTAAATTAATTAGAATCCCAT
>Ga0325404_1002484_pt1 | contig 19759 bp, 6 predicted proteins | sample PopdelMetagenome_18_FD_205664 | JGI IMG/M metagenome (GOLD analysis project Ga0325404, IMG submission 205664) | Populus deltoides microbial communities from Bellville, Georgia, United States - Xylem-Control-R1 | ecosystem: Host-associated > Plants > Phyllosphere > Stem > Wood/Secondary xylem... | reverse complement strand
TTATTTATTAAGGGTAGAATAGTACTTTCAGTTTAACCTATATATACTTTATTTGTATTTAGGTTAAGACTATGCATTTATAATATATAGATTATTCAGAATTATAGCCTCCTTTTTGTATTTGATCTCAATTATTTTAACACTGATAAGGTAAACATAAGTACTTACTATGAACATTGACTAGCCTGATACAGCAAATACATACCGGATTAGTCTCTCAGCAAACTGACTAATCTGCTTCGACTTGTGCTTCCGAAGAGCGCTAACAATGATCCCTATTTCTGTAAGCTGAAAGGATACAAATGTATGAGAAATGCACAAACTCTAGTTCCAAAGAAAATAAATTCAAGGTGAGTTTACAACAACTTGTATTATATTATCTGCAGAGTGCATGATCTATATACTAGCAGAGCCATTACAGAAAGAAATTGAAGCTATTATTACATGCAAATGATTTATAAATGAGTTGAAAACACACATTGTGATGCGAAGCACAGTCACGTTCTTGACTTCCACGACGAAAACAAGCATTTCGACCAGCAATCTAATTTTTTTTCTGGCACTAATTCAAGCAATACTAAGAACATCAGTCGGATCTAGTTCAGCATTCAAAGTCTCTCTAAGTACGATTATTGATAAATTTAGTTCCCTTGTGTCTTTTATACATGAATAAAGTTGTGATCAAGAAAATCCAAGGTGCTGCATAGATCCTTCCCCATGGAAACAGCATGTGGAGCAATAAATTTAGACTTTTTCATCAGTGCAATTAAAGGAAACCGACAGTATTGCCTTTTTGAAGCACTTTAGAAGAGCATTGAGAAAGGAAATACCTGCCAACATACTCATGTTGAATTAAACCATGTACAGCATAACAAATGTTTCGTAACTATGACTTAAATGCTTCATTTGTATGCAATGAATGATTGCACTGCCAAAGATTCAAACATATTCTGTAATAACGTGCAAGATAAACAGGCCGAAAACACTTTTCTCAAGATTCAAACCGGCAGAATCTCAACAGAAAGATCCATCAATTGTAGCCTCCTCAGTGATTCGAACAGTCCTGCCTCTGACAGCGTCAAATCAGAACAGATCGATCAGAACTATAAAGCTCTCCTGTTTTGCCTTCTCAGGCCGGGTTAGCTCATTGTGGCCATGGCCACAACGCAGGGAAAGCAAAGGATTAGTAGACAGTCTCAACAACTCGCCCCTTCTGAGTTTGAACTCTTCAGGGTGATCTTTTGCTGCCACTGTGATGGCATTGTTGATAACCTGAAATATACTTCCTGTTGCACCCTTAAAAAACTCTCTCCACTGATTTATCCCCTCACAGTTCATTGTCTGAATCTCAAATCTCACAAGACAAGACTTCAAACAACAAGATTTTGAATTCCTAAGGATTTCTGATTGAAAACACAAAATCAGTTCTTCTTATCAGAATTCCTAGCTTTAAGCACTTGTGTTTTGTATGCCCTGTAAACTTATTAGAGTCTTGGCATCAGTCAATTACCTGGTTGTTGCTGTTTTTTTTGCTTATTATGGCAAATAACTTGTACCAGGTAAGTGAGGTTTCTATTTGTCAAACAAGAAGAAAACCTGTAGTGGGAAATTTTCTTTTTTGCTCCTGAAGTGAATATCCTTCCTTAAGTACTAATAGAACTTAGATTGTCTGACTATGTCATTACAAATATCATAAAACAAAAGGCCTTTACTAGGAAATGATTTCTTTCCACAGCAAGCATCACCACTCATGCATGCTAAAAGCCTAAAATTATCACCTCTAAAATTCAAATGCAACTCCATTTTTTTTGCTTTTCTGTTTCTCATTTGCAGTAAGAAATTTGATTAAGAACTGTGTTTGCATATTCTAGCATGGTTTTTTGCATTAATGTGGCTAAAACTCACAAAATTTAGTGAGGACCGCATATAGTTTAGGGCAGAGCAGAACTCATTGCAAAGGTATAAAACCTTGGATATTTTCTCACAAGCAAGCTAAAGCTATTAAAGTTAGCCTTTGAGATTCATAGTTCCTCCACCTTTTTACCTTGAATTCAACCAACACTTGCCTTTTACAATCTGAGCCTATTCAATCATCATAAAAAACCCTTTTCAAAACTATTCTAAGTTATGATCAAATTACTCTCATATTTACCAACCACAAGATAGAACGAGTTTGGCTGTCAACTAATTTTCAACTACTGCACCAGAGGTCCACATGGTTGGACCAAAAATTTATGCCCTTGTGCAATTCCAAGCTTGTGACTAAAATTTAATTATAATCTGACTAGAAAAACCGAGTTTTTATTTATTTTATATAATATTCATAATATTTTTTTAAGATATATTGAACAATAATACCAATTAATAGTTTAATAGTAATATTTTTGTTAGAAATAAAAAGGTAATAATAATAATAATATTATTATTAGTTACTTAGATGTCAAGGATAGAAAGAACTACTCCCATTTTTTTTATTGAATTAGATAAAAATTTGTTTTTTTTTAAAATAGAAATCGGTATGTATGTTCAAATTATTATCCTTATTAATAATGTCACAAAACTCAAAATGTTTATGTCACATGTTATTTGTTTTATGGATAATGCTTAATCAAGATATCCATGTAAACAATTTTCTTTTTCTTGGTTCAGGAAGCACTAAATTAATGGTAAAAACGTAAGCACTATTAAAAGTAGTTCCAATAAGGGGATTTTAAGATCCTCTGATAATAAAATCAATAATTTTATTTAAAAAACAATAAATAACTAAAAGAATCTTAAATTACAAAAACAAGTGACGTTTGTTTTTGTATTTTAGGATGATTAATGTTCTGGAATATATGCAAGCTATTGAGAAATAGAAAAGGTTCTGAACCTTTACCTAAATGGTTCATTAGGTATTTATATCCCCCGAACCTTGTTATTTTTAGGGAAGCAAAGAACTGAAAAGCTATTTGCTTTAGGTGGCATTAATAAAGAACAAATATATCTTACATTTCATTATTGAGATGGTAAGTGTGGTAGGCCTCTTAAGAGACCTTTTATATATCTATAAGTGTAGGGAGATCATTACCTTTTATATGAATAATTCATGTAATTGTTCTAGAGGTAGGATTCCTTAGTCCTAGATTCTCAAGACTTGAGATGTAACTAAATCTAGAAAAAATAACATGACAGTTTATTCAACTCATAAGACTTTTAGTTTAGATGATTGTCTGGGATATGACATATTGCCTTGAGTTCGCCTGATTGTTGAACCTAAATATTTTGGGTTTGACATTTTGCCTAGCCCATGTTTCCTTAGGTTTAACTGACAGCTAAACCTAAGTTTATTAGTTCTGGCATCTCGTTAGGCCCAATTTTTATTGGGTTTAACGGTTGGATGAACCCTAGCATGTTGAGTCTAGTGTCTCGCTAGGCTTATGTTTCCCTGAGTTCAGCAGATTATTGAACCCAAATTTATTGGGTTTGGCATCCCGTCAGACCTAAGTTTTATTAGGTTCGGTGGATGGTTGAACTCAAATAAGTTAGGTATGATATCTTTTCAGGCCCATGTTTCTTTTAGTTCAGCTTACGGCTGAATCCAAGTTTATCGAGTTTGACATATCACCAAACTCAAGTTATATCGAGTTCGATTGATTGTCGAACCCAAGTGTTTTAAGTCTAGTATAATGCTAGACCTATGTCATGTTGGATTCAGTTAATTATAGAACCTAAAAGTAGTGGGCCTAACATTTCATCAGACCCATATTGCTTTGGGGTTCAACAATGAATTGAACCCAAGTACATTAGATCTGGTACGCAACCAGACCTATGCCTTGTTTATTTCAAGGAAACCAAATTCCAGGAATTCATTTTTCTCATTTTTCAATGTTTGGCAACCATCTGAAAACTTGGTCAAAGGAAAATTAATTCCAGTCAACAAAAAAAAACTTATTTTACCCGCAGGAAAGTGTTTTCCTTTCCTTGTCAAAAGGGAAACACTTTCCTATCTTTACTGATAAAACACATCTAAACCCCTCTCTGCATCTCTGTCCAAAAACAATTGAAAAGCAAGAAGATTTGAGAATCACACTCTTCATTTCATGTATTTTTTCCCTCAAATTTCTCTATTATTTTTCTATATTATTTCCTTTATGTTTTTATCTTCTTCGTATTTTTTAGATCTGCAAGAATTATAGCTAAAAATCCTTGATCTTGTTTGTCTGTTCCGAAAAACACTATATATTTTCTCTGTTTAATTTATCTTCTGCCTGTATTTCTCTATTTAATTTATCTTCTGCCTGTCAATTTTTTTCCCATACCCAGTTTTCTTCTTCATCTCCTCGTCACAGTAAAAAATGCTCACAGAAAAACCCAACTAATTTCATCACAATCAAGTCATAAAAAACACATTTTTTCTTGCACATTCGGCAGCTTCTTGAGAGAAATAAAAATCCCCAAACAAGACCCAACCAACCCCTACCCTGTTTCCCCGTCACCGGATCTAGCACAAAGAGAGTGACGCAAACAGGAGGGGAAACTGTCGAGTGAGAGAGGGATGAGAACTGGGGATGAGGAGCAGCTCAGTGATAGGCGAGAGAGAACCGAGAGAGAGAGAACAGGGGAATGGTGATGGTGTCCTACCCCTTGAATCTGTGATGATGTCCTGCTTCTTCAGATAACAGGGGAATGGTTAGAGAGAACCGAGAGAGAGCAGGGGAAGAGAGAGAACCGAGAGAGAACAATCAATGATAGGCGAGAAAACCCAGGGGAATGAGGGGAATGAGGGTAATTTCAGAAACTGAATGAGGGGAATGAGAGGGGAATTTGAGAAATCGAATGAGAGAAACCGATTGAGAGGGGAATGAGAAACCGAATGAGATGGGAAGGAGATGGGAATGAGAGTGGAATGAAACCGAATGAGAGGAGAAACCGAATGATGATGGGAATGACAGGGGAATGAAACCGAATGAGATGATGTCTTTAATTAGTTATGGGAGAGAGTTAGAGATAGGCGAGAGAGAACAGAGAAAATGGTGGGGTTTTTTTTTTATAAAGCAAAGGTATAGGCTGCTGTAGTTTGTTCATGTGGTTGTAGTAGAACGCGGCACAGATCATGAGAACTAATTATACTATATTTGTAATTTTAGTTATAAATTATGTGTTTAATAGCGTAATGAAATATAATATAATACAACTCTAAGTAGATATTATTCCTCTAAAAATAGAGATTAACAATAAAATCTCCCTAATTTGTAACTGATGATTGGGTTGATTAGTATTTATCCAAAAAACCCATCAAAATATTTTTGTATGTATTTATCTTTTAAAAAATACTTCATACCAAAAAAAAAACCCAAATATATAACTCTTACCATAAACTAATTTGGCTTTCTTCATATGAAAAAAAAAACTTATTTTAAGCTTTTAAAATTGAAAAAAATATATTAATAGGTTTTACTTAAAAAATATTTCACATGCTTATTTCTATATAATATGATATGACATATATAGTTATATTTTATAAAATAAGCTATGTATGAATATAGCATATAATAAAAAAAATTCATCATTATACTTTTTAGATTTTATTTTTTTAGTGATTAAATATTTATATTAAATATTTTATATATATTAGATAAACTTGAAAAAAAAATTAATTCATTAATAAATTATTTTTCAGTTTATTTTCTATAACATGACCAAACACTGGAAAGTATTTTCCAGTTCATTTTCCATAACACTACCAAACATCGGAAAATACTTTCCCGGAATTCACTTTCCAGAAATTCACTTTCTCCGGAATTCACTTTCCAAAAAGAAACAACTTTCCTGCAAACAAACGGAGCCCTAATTTATATTGGATTCCACTGATTACAAAACCCAAGTATTTTGAATTTGATATATTATTAAATCCATATTATTCCAAACTTTTTTAAGTCTAAAAAATATAGACTTAAAACAACTACCTTATCATTTATTAAAAGATATTTTGTATAGAAATTTATACCACGAATCTGATATAACATATTCTATAATTTAATTGATTTTTTTGTCTATGCAAAGATTTGAAAACAGTGTGTTAAGAAATGGTGTAACATGTCTATATAGTTGTTAGTAATAGCTGCACCATTACTGCATATTCTTTTAGGCTAAAAAGCTGCTTTAATGTTATTTAGCTTTTGGAATAAAAGCTCTCTAGTTCCTTATTGTTATTTTCGTGTTATTAAATTTGGATCAACCTAGTTTATCATTGTCCTTTCCAATGTTATTAAACTTGGATTAACTCTAGTTCCTTATTGTTATTTTCGTGTTATTAAATTTGGATCAACCTAGTTTATCATTGTCCTTTCCAATGTTATTAAACTTGGATTAACTTGGATTGGTAAGTCAATTTAGTGACCCGTAGACATGAAACATGTTGAGTCAATATATGACTTAATCAAACCCAATCAAAACTAAATTTAACCCTTAAAAAAAAATAGTATCATTTTATCTTTAAAAAAGATAATCTTAAAATAGCACTTGGTTGATCTAGATGAATCCTTAACCCATAACACGGGTTAAGTTGTATTAATAAAATAAAAGCAAAGAAGTGATACAAGTTATTAAGTCCTAAAAATTCAAGCAACCTAGAAACAGGGATCCCGGGTTGGATAATTGGTTAATCAATTAGTCCTAACAATCTTATCCATTTGATGCTTGGTAGGTTAAGGTGGTTTGTGGCTAGTACTTATAAAAGGTCATTTTTTATGAAAGTGAGGACTCTCTGATGCTTAAATAAATATCTTTTTAGAGAGAGAACATACAATAATATTCTAGAGAGAGATGCTTTAAAAATATATATGCAATAGAGAATAAAAAATATAAACCTTTGTTTTGAATGTCTCATGGTGTATTTATAACTTATGAATCTTGTCCTCTTGTGGAGATGGGGGACTGAAGTGTAATTTTATCTTTGTGATATTTTAAGTTGTATTGTGAGTTCTATTCCACTCATTTTATCCAACTAAAAGATGGAGACATGGTGGGCCATGAAAAACTTTAATACATCTAATGGTGTTGGCGGAATGTAGATTTTTTTAATTAACTATATTTGTGAAGAAATAAATCTTCCAAGATTTTATGTAAAAATCTATAGAATTGAAGGTGTTACATTTAGGTATTATGCTTGAATCTCTGGGTATAGCTAATTCAGTCATGCCCTGGTTGTGATGACAAAATCCTTGGGCTCGACACTATCAGGAAACACGTACTAGGCCCACCTCCATTGGCCTAGCAACATATCAGGCCAAGCTATTAGGCTTGATAGCACTTGTCAGATCCAAGAGCTGGGTTTGGTAGGCGCTAGACCTAAATGGTGCCTAGGTCTCGCTAGCGCCATACCTAGGTTGTGATTGGGCTTAACACCATCTGTCAAACCCAAATATTGGGTTTGACATTGGCTAGACCCACGAGTACTTGGGTTTGGCCAATGGCAGACCCAACACGCCTTCACTATGGCGTGTTTGTGATGGCATGTGCCAACCCAACGCACCCGATAATTATGGAAAATTATACCCATATATTTTTCTTGATCCGATATATTTTGGTAAAGATATATAATGATATACTAATAAAATCTTGGTTTATCAGTAGCCCCCCAGTCTTTGCGATATAATATATGTGAAGACTTTAATTAATTTTCCAGTTCAGGTAGAGTAATGAGTTTGCTTGTATAAAAGGGGGTGTAAACCAGAAAAATGAAAAAAAATATGCTTTTGGACTAAGAAATTTTTTTAGACATAAAATACCAAGAGTATATACTTAGAAAAATTCTAAAATATTAAGGGTACCATACTTATCATTTTATAAAAATTTCTAAGTGGTTATGTAGAACCTAATGTAATTGAGCCTTTACCTTAAAAATTTCTAGAGTGGAGTATAGGAGCTTGTGGCTTTCTCAGTATCATCATGGGGCTTAAGAGGCCTTCACTAAAAAGTGATCACCATGATTATTATTTTTTTGATGAAGCATGGCAACCCCCCACTGAAAATTGGTGATTGAATGATGTTGATACTGTAATAAGGAGACCAGTTCATCCATTAAAGAGTAGAGCTATTGCCTTGGGAGATAGAGTTGTGCAAATAACATTAGGAAGATAAGTTTATCTCATAAAGAGTGATGCATGGAGCACTAGGGATATCAAGTCCATCCCTTGGTAATTTAAGGGACTACTGCCCGTAGAGAGACCAAGCTCATCCCTTGAAGAGTGATGTATATAACATTGAGGAGATCAAATTCATCCCCATGAAGAGTGGAGCATATAGTACCGGAGATACCAAGTTCATCTATTGAAAAGTGATGCATATAGCACTGAAAAGACCACGTTCATACATTGAAAAGTGATACATATAATATTAGGAAGACCATGACCATTTCTTGAAGATTTGAGAGACTACTGCTTTTAAGGAAACCACCATAATTTTGCTTAAGTCTAGCAAAAAACTAGTAGTTTGGTCTACATTTTGTCTCACCCATAATTTTAAAAATATTTGGTTACCCAACATATACCATAATTTTGCACGAGTTTCATTAAAAACTCTCTTGAAACCCAGGTTACAAAAAAAGCTACAATTTGTAATTTTTTTTAAACTTATCTTTTTAAATCGTAACCACAAAAAGTTACTATGATATCACAACATTAAGGCACTGTTTAGAAACATAGCCCAAATAGCATTTCGCAAGAACTCTTTTATGTTTAAAATTAATTTTTTAAATATTTTTAAATCATTTTGATGTATTAATATTAAAAATAAATTTTAAAAAATATAAAAATATTATTTTAATACATTTATAAATAAAAAACAATCATTATCACAGTATCAAATAAGCTTTAACAGTGATAAAAAAACTGTTGCAAAGAGAGGAGAAAAAGGAAAAATAAAAATTCTTAGTGATTACCGATCTCTTAAATTTAAAAAACTAACCATCAAGGATGTTTTTTGTTCAAAAATTAAAGATAGATGGCTAACTTGTCCAAAAGGTTTGCATGCTTACAAGCCTTGTGCCTGTGCAACATCTGCACCTTAAGTTGTATACCCCCCGCCGCCCCCCAGCCCAAAGAAACCAAGACGCAATTGAAGTTGCATAAACCTATCCGGATTATACACGTACATGTATGATTAAGTGTTGAGTGAATGCATACACATGGAAATGTTGTGAGAGTCAGAACTCACAAGGACATGAGTGCACGGAGATCGTCTATGCCAACCTCCCTTTGGGTCTTTGTTCCTCGCCTTCCAAAAGCTTCTTTTGCCAGTTTCTTCTTCCTTTCCTGCATCTCTAATATCCTCTCTTCAATGCTGCTTTGAGCGATCAGCCGCACAACTGTTACATCCTCCTCCTGTCCAATACGGTGGACACGGTCCATAGCCTGTTCCTCAACTGCTGGATTCCACCATGGCTCCAACAAGTAGACTCTGGAAGCAACTGCAAGGTTTATACCAGCTCCTGAAGCCTTTAGACTTGCAAGCAGAACTGTGGGTCCATCTGGTCCTGGCACTCCAAATTGCTTGATAACTTGAGCTCTCTTTTTTGCATTCATTGACCCATCTAACCGCAAGATCTTGAAACCAGCTTCTTTTAGTGGCTCCTCAAGTAATACCAACATCTTCTGGAATTGTGAAAAAACTACCGACTTTCTTGCAGGGTTTTCAGCCCTTGATGTTATCAAGAGTTTTATGAGAGCTGAGACTTTAGAAGACATAGTTGTTCTTGAAGATGTGTTTGCGTTGTCAGAACCAGAAGATTCAGGAGGGGCTGAGAACAGGTCAGACACGGATAGAGGACGGCGACAAAGTGGACAGCATTGTTTGGCGCGCTGCAGGGTTTTCAAAATGCATGGTCGGCAAAATATGTGAGCGCAGCGTGTTATTACAGTCTCAGTTGGCGGACAAATGCATATCGGACAGTCAAAATCTTCACCATCTTGTAGCACCGTGACCATCTTCATAAGCAATTCCGGGTTATTGGATACATCTGGCATAGAATCAAGTTTCAAACAGTAAGCATACCATAACCATAGCATTTGGAAAAAAATTGTATCAAAAGCTTTTGTAATTTGAACAAACTAATCTCATTTCTTTCCTGTATCAAACAGGAATGAAAACACACAGCAATTTGTTATTTGACTTCATTGAGCATCGATATTGCTTATAACTGGAACCATTTACAAGAAACGAGCAATCTTGGAAGATGCATAAATTTATCACCAGAGATTTTCAGCAACAACAAACCAGAATGAAAAAATTGATGCATGCAAATGTGGAGATTATAATTAAGACATGCATATGCAAGATAATCCATATAACACTCAATATAGAACTGTTTGAAATACGATGTATCATATAGCCATATCCTGAGCTTGGAATATGGAAGTAAATTTAAGGAGTGGAATGTATAAATCAATGTAACAGGTCCAAAAAAATCCACCTTCCAAATAATATTAGAAGAGTTGTGATAGAATCTAAGCAATTGAAATAGCCATACCCAAAATGAAAAAAAAAAACTATTAGGCAGTATTAAAAGTTAAAATACCTTCAATACTGTTAGAGGGGAGGAGTGACCTCAGATCAGAAGGACACAATGCCAAATCATTACATATCTGGCGAAGTCGTAAAATTATACAAAGTACAGTCGAAAAGTTGCGCATTAGATTGTTGGTGTTGATAAAATTTTGGACAACACCCTTGGCTTCTGCTTCCATCTGATCATACAGTTCACGTTCTTCACCAGAAAGTTCAATGTAATGAGTCTCTACAGTTTTTGATGGCAATCCAACTACACCCTTATCTTTTGTTCTCCGTAAAGAAATGGTTGCCATTAAAACCTGAAATCATATGAAGTCATGACACAATCATAACCTAAAAATAAAATGACTAATAAAGAAATTTAGCAACCATCAAATCCTAAAATCATAGGCAAATATGCATATGAATCCAAAAGAGAAACAATAAACACCCTATATCACAGAGCAGAACAGTCTCCAATGAGCTGCAAAAAATGCAATTTGTAATGGTTGGGAAAGGCACAATCATGTCTAACTAGGCACTAAGCCATGGAATTATATATGGTGATGCAGAAAAATTCCTGATAAATCAAAAACTTAAATGGAAAAATGAATATGAGATAAATGGTGCTAAATAAGGTTCAGGACAGCTGAAAATTCTCATAATAGGCTTAGATTGTGGGATTAACTTAAAGGAAAAAAAAATGTATTAATTCAGCAGGAAAAACCAGGTAATTCACATATGACTAGAAAAGCTACATGTCTAGTTTCCAATGCTTCAAACGATGCCCAGATCTTAGCTTTCTATGGGGAGTTACGACAATTTGACTCCCAGGTGTACAGGCTGTCAGGAAATCTGAAATCTCTCCCCAGCATTAATTTTAACTTGCATGCTTCTACCTTCTTTGTCAATAATCAGCACATAAAACTTCAATAATTAAGCCATTGAGTGGTGAGATATCCTAAACTCTAATCTCTAAGGTGGTGATATTTCTGTATCCTTAGATTCAGTGAGTTTAACCCTTGTTAGTGGTGGTTTTTTGTATCTCTAAAAGGTTGAACACCATTTATCCTATATTTATGCATCCTCCACATTTCCCATTTCCATCATCTAAACACTAAATTAACCAGAATTTCATTGGCACCCAGCTCTGAGTTTTCCGGTATCATATTGGGAGACAAAAATACTTATTATAAAGTAAGAAAAATTTTCAATGGAATTATGCTGTGAAAATCCTGGATATCAGAACTCCAACATTGTACAATGCAATTGTCGATAGCCAACATGCTGATGTGAAGGTAACATTTTCAAGTAACGGAAGAAAAAAAAAATCAACAATAGGATGATTTACCTGCAGTCGTGAGAGCCCTTTTTTGCTACCCTGAGCAAGTGGCCTCTGTAATAGGCTTTGCCAGTAGCTCTTGATGGAGAATGGCTCAAACCTCAAAAAGGCCATCAGAGAAAACAAATCAAGTGATCCATTCTGGATAGGCGTTCCTGTAACAACCCATCTCCGCTTAGCATTCAATTTGGTAACTGCTCGACTTTGCTGAGAATTTGCATTCTTAATCACATGCGCCTCATCCAAAATGACTCGGCACCAGTCAATCTTCTTCACAGGGGAGTCTTCCCATGGGTCCTCGGCAGCCAAAGTAGAATATGTTGTCAATACTATATCATACTTCTTAAGCTCCTCAACTTCTCTAGTCCTTTCCCCATAATACATATATACACCCAATGACCCACGCTGAGTGTGCTCCTCTAGCTGAGTTATCCATGTTGAAAATACAGCAGGAGGGCACACAATTAATGTAGTCTTAGCACACGGAACACCAGAAGACTTATCAGCCATGAGGACAGACTTTCCCTTCACATTTCCATCTGAAAGGGTATCCTCAACTTTACGCTTTTTCCGTCCTCCAATGACCTTTTTACTCGCTCTACCCCGCTTACCCTTCTTGCTACCAGAAACAGATACATCCTCATCATCCCCACCTATTTCTTCAGCAACATTGTCTTTATTGCCTCCAACAACACCAGTACCACCACCACATTTATCAAAAGCAATCAAAGAGAGTAAAGCTAGAGTCTTGCCCAACCCCATATCATCAGCAAAAATCCCACCTCGCAGAGGCTCCGGTCTCCTGTTAGTATGATAATTCGTCAAAACATTCACAAACTCCCCATCTTTCTCCTCCCAAAAAGGAGGTAGTTCACCAGAATTCTCTCTATTAACCAACCACCATAACCCTTCTTTTTGATGCTCAAAAAGTTGAGACTTTATCACTTCCTTTGGAGGCTCTAAAGCCCCCAATTTCCCTTTCTTATTCACGTTCTCATCAACCAATTTAAATATCTCATCCAAACTCTTTAGCCCGCTTTTCTTATTCTTCTCTTTAACCACCATAGCCTCAGATAACCCAAAACCTACTTCCATTTGAGAAAGTAAAACCAAGCCACCTCGCGAAATCGCAGTTTTAACACTCTCAAAATCCTCTACCCTAGCAAAGACATGAACTTGACAGGGAATTTTATACTTATTACCACCACTCCTAGAATTAGGCACTATACCTTCAACATTAATCATATTAGAATCAATTAAAGGAGATAAAACAGCAGCAACTGACCTTTCAATGTGACCCACTTGAAGACACCTGGTGTTCAGTACCTTTAAAGCATTCTGATCAAAGGGGTTAAGTGGTTCCCTCACAAGACCAACCAATTCACGGCCAGTAATTGTGCCTGAGTAGTACTGTAAACCCACTATATTGGCTATAACAAAACCAACCATGAATGACTCATTTGGGGTTTCTTGTAAATAAGAACAATCCTGCCAATTATCAAGAGACATGTAAAGGCTCACTGGGTCTTCATGATCCTCTTGAAATTCTTCCATTAAAGTAAGAAAATCAAAGAAAGTTCAAGTCTTTTTGTGTCTTTCGAGTCGATGAACGGTGGGTTAGACAGAGGTGTTTTGTGGCGTTCAAGAATCTGTGAGATTAAGACATGTAGCAGGTTGTGCCGTTTTAATGTTTGTGTTTGAATTGGAGGGTCTAAAAGGGCGGGTCTTGAGAGAGAAAGAGATATAGAGAGAGGAGCTGGTCAGTCTTTATCTATAGTAAAACTGACTGTTGAAAATTGACGTTGGAAACTGCAGAGAAATTAGTTTTTGTTCTTGGCATTTTTTGTTGTTTGGTGTGATTTTATAAAATGGGTGGTAGGTAGATTTTTCTAAATTCTCGACAAGACATTTTGCGTTGTAATTATATTATAAATCTTAATAAATTCAAATATATCTATGTTAAAAATAAAATTTTGGTATCTTCATAAATAATTAATTATAATTATGAAGTTATAAATTATTATAATTATTTTAAAAAAATTTATTTCATTATCATTATATTATAAATCTCGAGAAATTCAAATATATCTACGATGAAAGATAAAATTATGGCAACTTTGTTAATGATGGATTCTAAAATGTAAAGTTATAAAATATTTTAATTTCTTAAAACATATATTGTGTTGTTATTGTATTATAAATATCGAGAAATAGAAGTATATTTATGTTATAATTATCATAAAACTTTTAAAAAGATACATTGCATTATCATTATATTATAAATCTCAAGAAATTCATGTATTTTTATGATGAAGGTGAAATTTTAACATCTTCGTCAATGATGATTTCTAAAATGTAAAGTTATATGATAATTTAATTTTTTTTTATAAAAAAATTGTGTTGTTATTGTATTATAAATCTCGAGAAATCCAAGTATATCTATGTTGTAAACTATTATAAAAAATTTTAAAAATACATTGTGTTATCATTATATTATAAATATTAATAAATTCAAATATATTTACGATGAAGATGAAATTTTGGCATCTTCATCAATGATGGATTCTAAAATGTAAAGTTATTGGATATTCTATTTTAAAAAATAAATTGTATTGTTATCGTGTTTTAAATCTCAAGAAATTCAAGTATATTTATGTTATAGACTATCATAAAAATTCTAAAAAAATATATCGCATTGTCATTATATTATAAATCTCAAGAAATTCAAGTATATCTACGACGATGATGAAATTTTGGAATTTTCATTAATGTTGGATCCTAAAATGTAAAGTTATAAATATTTAAAAAATTTAAAAAGTATATTTTGTTGTTATCATGTTATAAATCTTGAGAAATCCAAGTATATCTATGTTATAGATTATCATAAAAAATTTAAAAATATTTATTGCATTGTTATTTTATTATTAATCTTGAGAAATTCAAGTATATCTATGTTAAAAATAAAATTTTGATATCTTTATCAATAATTGATTCTAAAATACAAAGTTATAGGCTATCATAAACATTTAAAAAAGATATATTGTGTTGTCATTATATTATAAATCTCAAGAAATTCAAGTATATCTACGATGAGATTTTGGCATCTTTGTCGATGATAGATTCTAAAATGTAAAAGTTATAAGATATTTTAAAGTTTTAAAATATATATTGTGTTGTTATTATATTATAATTCTTGAGAAATCCAATTATATCTACATTATAGACTATCATAAATTTTTTAAAGAGATACATTGTATTATTATTGTATTATAAGTCTCGTGAAATTCAAATATATGTACGATGAAAATGAAAATTTGGTATCTTCTCCAATGATGGATTCTAAAATGTAAAGGTTATTGAATATTCTAATTTTTTTAAAAAGAAAATTGTGTTGTTATTGTATTATAAATCTCAAGAAATTTAAGTATATCTATGTTATAGATTATCATAAAAAATCTACGAAGATATATCACATTGTCATTATATTATAAATCTCAAGAAATTCAAGTATATCTACGGTGAATATGAAATTTTAGCATCTTCGTCAATGTTGGATCCTAAAATGTAAAGTTATAGGATATTTTAAATTTTTTAAAAATTTATTATGTTGTTATTGTATTATAAATCTCGAGAAATCCAAGTATATCTATGTTATAGACTATCATAAATTTTTTAAAAAAATATATTGCATTATCATTTTATTATAAATCTCGAGAAATTCAAGTACATCTATGTTAAAAAATGAATTTTTGGTATCTTTGTCAATGATTGATTTTAAAATACAAAGTTATAGACTATCATAAAAATTCTAAAAAGATATATCCCACTGTCATTATATTATAAATCTCAAGAAATTGAAGTATATCTATGACGAAGATGAAATTTTGGCATCTTCGTCAATGTTGGATCCTAAAATGTAAAGTTATAGGATATTTTAAATTTTTTAAAAATATATTTTGTTGTTATCAAATTATAAATCTTAAGAAATCCAAGTATATTTACGTTATAGACTATCACAAATTTTTTAAAAATATATATTGCATTATCATTTTATTATAAATTTTAAAAAATTCAAGTATATCTATGTTAAAAATGAAATTTTGGTATCTTCGTCAATGATTGATTTTAAAATATAAAGTTATAGACTATCATAAAAATTCTAAAAATATATATTACATTGTTATTAAATTATAAATCTCAAGAAATTCAAGTATATCTATTTTGGCATCTTCATCTATGTTGGATTCTAAAATGTAAAGTTATAGGATATTTTAAATTTTTTTAAAAATATTTTTTATTGTTTTCACATTATAAAATTTTGAGAAATCTAAGTATATGTACGCTATAGACTATCATTAAATTTTTTAAAAGATATATTGCATTATCATTTTATTATAAATCTCGATAAATTCAAGTATATTTATGTTAAAAATAAAATTTTAGTATCTTCGTCAATGATTGATTCTAAAATATAAAGTTATAGGCTATCATAAAATTCTTAAAAGATACATTGCATTATTATTATATTATAAATCTCATAGAAATTCAAGTATATCTAAGACAAAGAAGAAGTTTTACCATCTTTTTTAATGATGAATCCTAAAATCTAAAGTTATTAGATATTTTAAATTTTAAAAATATATAATTTGCTGTTATTATATTATAAATCTCAAGAAATTCAAATATATTTGCTTAAAGATGAAATTTTAGTATCTTTGTAAATAATAAATTCTAGAATGTAGCACTGTCACCAATGATAAAACATGAATAAAAAAATATTAATTAAACAAGTATTATAAGTATTATTGTAACAACATAATGTGTTAAGTTTTTTTCTTTTCTTTAAATTGGGGGTTTGTAAGGAGTATTAAAATTTGATTTTTGGAGTGCAATTATTGATTTAAAATTATTTTTATTTTCTAAGAAGATGTTTAATATGGAGTAATGGAGTTAAAGGTAGTGATTAAAGTCATTTGATGATAAAAAAAAAAAAATATTAACACCCAAATTATGCAAATTGAGAGTACAAGATGAAGGATTGGTTACAAGATTTTTAAGAAATAAAAACTTTTATACTATGATTTTTCTCTTCCTCGAACTTATAAACACTTTTAATGTTCTCATATTCCTCTAACTATATATGTTCTTAAGAATTATATTATTATAAACGATTAAATTATAGTTTGTGAGAATGGAATTTTGCATCAGATAAAGTTATAGATACAATCCCTAGGATAATCTTGCTCATGTAATTTTCTAATATTCTAATTGCCCATCTTCTGTTAAATAATTTTGAAAACTTGTTTTTAACTTTTACACTTTTATTTTGTCAAAACTCAAACTCACACGAGGTTTAAATCGTCAAAATCTAGTCATTAACGTGTTGATTTTTTTTAAAAAATTAGGTTTAATCGAGTTGAACCGAATCTTCTTTTTTTATCTGTGATTTGAATCTTATTCTAAATTAATTGCAAGATATTATTTAAAACTACTCATTATTTATTTTTTGATAAAACTTACTCATGCAATAATTTAACATGTCAAACATAATCTAAAGTTGATATATAGTATGGGGTAAATTTCATATATATATTATTTTTGTTTGAATCAGTCCCACATCTTTTACTTTGTTCCAATTTCCCCTCCATCCATCCCTAAAATTTATGAAACACCTCCACATCATTCAAAAAGTAAAGAAAAAATAAACGCATTAAAATCAACAAAAATAAAAATAGAAAATCAATATAAATATTTTTTTTATTAAAACAAATATGATAAAACTTCAGAGGGTTAGTTTCTTAAAAAAATAATCAAATCTTACCAAATTCAATTCTCACTTAGCGATTCCTTTGTCAATACCATAATTAAATTAAAATTAAGATTTAAATTAAATAATTACTTAATTTTTTAATACCTTAATTAGTGTTGACTATATGTAATTTAATATAATTTTATTTCAAAAGGTGTCTTCTGTTCTCGTAAATCTTTCCATAATATCTATTTTTTCTATTTTTAAAACCAAAAAAAAAAGATTGGAAAAGAACGTAAAATGGGCGAAAAGGACTATATACTTAGTTTTTTTTTATTAATTAAGGAAGACTAATTAATTGATTTCTCAAAACTAGAGGGACTAATCTATCATTTACTCGAAAAACAAGAACTGAAAGAAATCTCTCTTAAAAAAAAGGGAGAAAGGAGTTTGCAATCTTTGTATTGAATGGACAAGAAATTTCAATTGATATTTTTTTTTTGTGTAGCTTCTGCTGAAAAGTTTCGAGTTTAACACTTTTTTTTATTATATGTATCACTAAGGCTAGGATTGGCTACTAGTACGTATTTACATAATATTTTTTTATTTAAAAATATATTAAAATAATAATTTTAGATTTTTTTTGATATTTTGAAATTAAAATCATTTAAAAACATTAAAGAAATACTAATTAATTTTAGAAGTTAGGGCACTCCTAAATAAGGAGTCCAAACTGTTTAATAATATATCATCTCATATTTAAATAAATATTATTTTAGACAGATCTTAGGTTTGCTTAACTAGTTTGAACTGAATTTGCTTTTTAAAAATCACTAGTTCGAGTACCACAAGCCTTAGGACTATTAGAAGTTTTCCTGATCGTTAACTTTAGAATCTCAAAGAATTAGTTGAGATATGTGTAATTAACCCGGACACTCACAGTTAATATATATATATATATATATATTGTTTTGGGCAATGCCAAGAACTCCAGCGTAATTTCATCTACAAAGAGATCAATTGATTGTGTCAAGCCTTGAACTACCAAAATACAAAGATAAGCTACAGCAGTCTTCCTCTTAAATCACTCACAAGGCAAAAGGCATTATAAAAGAGATTCAGACATGAGAGGTCCTGCAACCTTGAGGTAAAACATTTGTGACACATTTGGCCGGCAATCCACTCATGGCATCGAAGCAGGTGGTGTTTTTGAAGACAGGTTAATAAACTCCAGGGCCTGTGCTCTAACTTCAGCTGTGTAGTCAGCAATACTACCAATTTCCTTTTGTTGGTTTCGTTTTGCCCAACGTCTTCCTTCTCTTCATGGGGAGTTTGCGATGTACGAGGATCCAAGTTCATTTGACTCACTACTCCCACTCAGCCTACTCGCCCGCGCCGGAATATTCAGAAGCTTGGCTTCCCTGAAAAGACAAAAGAGATGCCAAGAGCATGACATCAGAAAAAACTATTAAATTCGAATGTTCACGGCTTACCCTAGATCGTGTTGAAATTATAGTTTTAATTAGAAAGAATACAGATGATAAGATTAAAAATTATAACTGTAAGTTAAGACGATAGATAGTTTACTTCATATTTCTAATTAAAAAAAATAAAGGTGATGAAACATGAACTCGAGGATTTCTGATATACTATATTAAATAAATAATTTAACTTAAAAAATTAAACTATTGTATGATATCTTATTACTAGTTTTATATTAATTTCTTGACTCGGTCAATCTTAAAAAAATTTAAGTGTTTGTTTATTATTGTGGTAGTAATTATATTTTAAAATATATTTTTTAAAAATTATATTAATTTTTTTTATTTGTGAGATTAACACATCAAAACAATTTAAAAACAAAATAAATTAATAAAAAAATATTTTTTAAAATCACTCTCCAACCAAAAACAAACAAACAAAAGGGAAAGAGATGTCACTAGCTCTACACTTTCTCCCAAAGAAAACATCATAAGAAAAGGCTGACAGGAATTTATTCGGGCTATTTCTTAAAATATATATTCAAGATTGCCCCACAAGGATGCCTTGGATCAATCTAAATGCAGAATAATTTATAAATAAAAAAGGATAAAAATAAATCAGAACATCAGGCTTTAACAAAGTTATTGCAGATTGAA
>Ga0325404_1002483_pt1 | contig 19765 bp, 23 predicted proteins | sample PopdelMetagenome_18_FD_205664 | JGI IMG/M metagenome (GOLD analysis project Ga0325404, IMG submission 205664) | Populus deltoides microbial communities from Bellville, Georgia, United States - Xylem-Control-R1 | ecosystem: Host-associated > Plants > Phyllosphere > Stem > Wood/Secondary xylem... | reverse complement strand
AGTTTGGGAGGGGAGAGGTGGGATGAGAAAGAAGAAGAAGGAGAAACAGAGGAAGAGAGTGTCGGCAGATGGGGGTATATAATGGTTTTTTCCGACGGAATCACCGACGGAATACGTCCGTCGGTGAAAGCGCCACGTCATCTCAGTTTGAATCCCTCGGTAATGCCCGTCGGTAAAATCGCCTGACGTCACCATGCCGTTGTGTATTTCCAGACGAACTGTATACTCCGTTGGTAGCACCGTCAGTATATACCGATGGACATATTCCGTCGGTATATACCGACGGTGTTACCGACGGAGTATTTTCGTCGGTATATACCGATGGTTTTTGAGACGAAATTATTTCCGTCGGTAATTCCGTTGCTTTTCTCCGGTTTTCTGGTAGTGATCAAACTTCGACTTTCGAGGCGGTGTTTGATTCGTCGTGGTGCCCTCTCAATCACTAGACAACACATGTGGTCAATAGACCTTCTGTGTGGTGTGAATGACCTTTTGTTTTCCTTTTCTTTTATTTCTCCTCTTTAATTTTAACGTCGGACCCTATAAATCTTAAAATCAACATTTCAATTTGTTTTTTTTTTTTTTTCTGATTTGGTCCATGTTCTCTTGATTATTTTTTTATATAAAATCATTTATAAAATTGGATTTTTTTTATTGCATCCTTTAATTTTCTCATATGTTAGATTTTGTCCATATTCTCTTGATTGCTATTTGTTTTATTTGAGATATTTTTTAAAATTCATTTTTTATGATTTTATTTTTTTTCTGGTTTTTTCCTATTAAATTTGATTTCTATTCTTTTGATTGTTATTTTTTTATTTTGAAAACTTTTTAAATTGATACTGTTTTTTCTGTTTCATTCTTTAGTATTAAATTGGTTGGGAGTTCAGATTCTTGACTGAGTTTAGGTCTAGGATTTAATGGGTTGTGAGTTTGAGAGATTAATCCAGTTTTAAGAGATTCGTCTAAGTTTGCCTTTTTTTTTTTTCCTTTTTTAAAGCTTATGTTTTTTTTTTCCGATTTCATTCTTAAGCATTTATTTAATTGAATATTGAGCTCTATTATCTTTTTATTATTTTCTTTGTATAAGATTTTTCACTAATTTTAAAAATGACATAGGTTTTCCCTGTTTTTTTATTTTATTTTTCATTCTTCGTTGAATTTATCCTTTTTCAAATAACTGTTTTTTAATTAAATGAAAGTATCTGATAAGATATAAACACTAAATGCTCATTTCATTATATTTTCTTTGGTTTGCTTTCAAGGTATTTACTTTAATGGAGCATGCAACTTTTTTTAATGTCGCAGACTCGCAATGTGGCCTTTTACAACGATGTTAAAAACCATCTCGGTGTGATCTTTTTGGTGGTGGAGCGGTGTCAACGACAGAGTGACGGTGGGTCTCCAATGAGCTTTTTTCTTCTTCTCTAGATTATGATATTGGGAGCTCATTTTTTATATTTAATTGTTGCTTTTTTTATTCCTTTATTTATTGTTGATGATTTTTTTATCATATTATTAAATTAAACAAGCTAATTGAACCCAGTTAAGTCACTGAATCAAGTGTATGATTTCTCTTATATCCTTAAAAATGTTGGTGTCGCCTAAACATCCTTTCTTTAGGTTTGAAAAAATTTATCTGGTCCCACGGCGTAACATAGATCAGCTATCTAGTTACTACTATACTAAGAGAACCAAAAATTAAAAAGTTGAGAAAAGAAATTGATGTTATAATATATGCAATGTAAAGTGTGTGAATTCATTTAAATTTATGTTATCAAGTTAGATATAAAGATTTATATAATTTGTACTAAAATAAATCTTGGACTTGTTGATTGATTTTTTTCATTTAATTTTTCATGCTTGTTGATGATCTTCATATAAACCTGTTTAAACTTGTTCTCAATAGTTGAGAATAATAGAATGGCTTAGGTTATACCTTAGCCAACCTTTCCTCTCTCTCTCTCTCTATATATATATATATATGTGTGTGTGTGTGATGGGGGGCAAAACATAGCAGTAACTGTAGGGATTATAACATTGGAATAATCCTACATTAATTTTTTATTCAGATATATACATGCTATACATTCTATAATATGCCCCCTCAAGCTAAGGGTGGAGGATCCACCCGAAGCTTGAATCGAAAAGCAGTAAAGGACACAGTAGAAAGCGGTATGGTGAAGACATTGGGAAGTTGATCCTGAGAGGGGATAAAACAAATCTGAATCTTTTTCTTTACAACTCGGTCACGAACAAAGTTATAATCTACCTCAACATGCTTAGTACGAGCATGGAAAATAGGATTCGCGAAGAGATAGATTGCGCCAAGGTTATCACACCAAATGGTAGGAGCCGAGACGGAGGGAACCTGCAGATCTGTTAATAAATATTGAAGCCAAATGACCTCAGCAGTACCGTCTGCTAAGGTTTTATACTCATCTTCAGTAGAGGAGCGAGCAATTGTGCGTTGCTTGCTGGATTTCCATGAAATCGGCGTTTGACCAAAGAAGACAAGGTAGCCACACGTAAACTTGCGATCATCAATACTACCAGCCAATCTGCACCTATAAAACCATAGAGAGCAAAAGAGGAACCGCGAGTGATATGAAAATCGTAAGATGTCATACCTTTAAGGTAGCGTAAAATACGTTTAACAACGGTCCAATGAGAGTCTGTAGGAGCATGTATAAATTGACAAACTTTGTTAACAGCAAAAAAAATATCTGGGTGGGTGAAGGTAAGATATTGAAGAGCACTCATGATTTGATGAAACCTTGTAGGATTAGAGAATGAAGTATCTGGCAATATAATAACTTTCAAATGAGAGATTAGAGTGTCAACGGGTTTGCAAGAAGTCATACGAGCCCGAGTGAGGATGTCAAGAATATATTTGTGCTGACGAAGCATCAAACCCATACTTGTAGACTGAACTTCAATACCTAGAAAGTAGTGAACTGTGCCTAAGTCACGAAGCTTTAAATCAGAGCTTAGTAACTGTATTAGGTGATGGAGCATAATAGAGTTGCTACCCGTAAGCAGGATATCATTAACATACACCAGAAGATAAAAGATATTAGTGCCATCAGAGAAGATAAACAGGGAGGTGTCAACCTTGGAGGCAAGAAAACCAATGGAGAGCAAAATATCACTCAGATGAGTGTACCATGCCCTCGGTGCTTGTTTTAAACCATACAATGACTTGTGCAATTTGCACACATGAGATGGAAGAGTAGAGTCAACAAAACCTAAAGGTTGTTTCATGTAGACCTTCTCAATAAGAACGCCATTGAGAAAGACAAGTTGATGAATCTTTTAATTGCACGAAACCGCAATGGAGAAGACAATCAGATGATGGCTTGCTTAATAACTAGGCTGAAGGTTGCAAAATAATCAATGCCTTACTATTGGGTAAAGCCTATAGCAACGAGGTGTGCTCTATAATGCTCAATGCTGTCATCAGCACGATGCTTGATCCGATACACCCATCTGCTGCCAACAATGTTCATCAAAGGATGAAAGGGAACTAAAGATCGAGTGTGATTAGAGTGCAAAGCCTTGATTTCATCACACATAGCATCATACCAAACGATATACTTGTCAGCATCAGAGAAAGCAAGAGGTTCTGAAGAGGGAGAGTGTAGTACCCGGGGGGAAGCAGTAACAGTGGTAGCGGAAGCAACCAGATTGGCTGTCTTCGGCTACCGCGGTCGAAGAACCATAGGGTGTTTGCTGGTTAAGGGCGGCAACACAGGAGAAAAAGATGGCTATAATATGTCCTCTGCAGCGGATACGAGGAGAAATCAACCGCAAGATCTAGGCCAGCCGAATGGGTTAAGGGAGAATCTGCTGCAAGTAGAGGACTGGCGGCAGAAACAAGACTGTCAGCAGAGGTAGAGTCGGTAGCAGCTTGGACACTGGCCAAATAAAGAGGAGCAGAGGAAGAACCAGAGGTTGTCCCAACACCAGCAGAGGGGTCACGCTGGAAGGTGGGGGTGACTGATTTGCAAGTTGTATCTGCAGCAGAATGGTTAGATAAACATGGATGTGATGATGGGTAAGAGAGGGGTGAATGCTGTGGTGGGCGGGCTGTTTATGGTGGGAAGGCTGTATGGGTAGGGAACAACGGTGAATGGAGTAGATTTGGGAGGATATTAGTGGCAGTTTGGGTGGGTGGAGGGGGGAGTGGAGGAAACCTTTGCAATCTGTTTAGAATTATCAAATGGAAACACATGTTCATGAAAGCGGACACGACAAGAGATATAAATGCGTTGAGATGCAATGTCAAAACACCGATAACCAAGGTACGAGGAGTTGCAACCAAGAAACACACATGGAGAGAAATGAAAATCCAATTTATGATTGTTATAGGGATGCAAAAAAGGGAAAATGGAGACACCCAAAAGTACGCAAAAAATGATAATCAAGAGACTGTAGAAACAAACAATCAAACAAAGATCTATTTGCAAGAACAGGAGTAGGCATGCAATTTATAAGATAAACCGAGGTTTAAAAAGCACAATTCCATAATCAGAATGGTGCTTTGCATCGCCCTAGAAGAGTAACTCCTGTTTGCACAATATGCCTATGACAACATTCTACTGTGCCATTTTGTTCATGGGTGTGGGGACAAACCAGACAATGTTGAATATCAATGATCTTAAAGAAAGTTGACAGTTTGCGTTATTCACCGCCCCAATCAGTTTGAATAGATTTTATTTTTAATGAAAGTTGAAGCTCAACGAGAGTCTGTAATTAGTGAAAGACAAAATAAACATCAGACTTGGCAACAAGATGATAATACCATATATATTTTGTTTATGCATTAACAAAGATAACAAAATAACGATAGCCATCCAAAGAAAAAAGGAGAGCAGGACCCCATACATCACTAAAAATTTATTTAAGTGGAGCAAAGGTTTTGTGACTCGTAGGTCCTAAAGACGAACACGATGATTTTCCTAATGGACAACTTTGACATTGAAGATTAAGACGTTTGTTGTTATAAATAATCTTATTTTTTAAGACTAACAATTGAAAAACACGAGAGATAGGATGACCTAACCGACGATGCCATAAATTGGCAGAAGCAGAAATGCAGAGAGGCCAATAGGCTAGAGGAACTAACGTGAAGAAAGACTTGGACAAAGTATAAAGACCATCTTGAATCTGACTTGAGAGAAGGACTTCATTGGTGTTGAGATCCTTGACATAAAACACAAAAGGGTGAAATTCAAAATAAACATTGTTATCAAGATAAAATCTCTGAACAGAAAGCAAATGTTTCCTGATTGCAGGAACATGAAGAACACTGGACAAAATGAAACAACGATGAGGTGTATATATTTTTGAATGACCGATATGAGATATGGGGAGTCCCTTACCATCACCAACATGCAAATTATCATTACCGAGATATGGTTATGAGGCAGCCAAACCTGCAAGGTCAGGTGTAACGTGTTGATTTGCACCGGCATCCAGAAACCAATTGGCAATACCTGTTGAGGAAATATTACGCAGTGCCAGATTTGCACTAGGTTGCTATCCATAGCCTCGATGCTGGAGTTGAGGGCAGTGAGGGGTTGTATTGCCAAATGTTTGGCACAATTGGCAGCGTGGATTTTGCCCCCTGTTGCACTACCAATTGCCCTGCCAGTTGCCTTGCCTACCATCACTATTAGAGGAGCTAGGGATGCTGCGGAAATCAAGTCTGGATGTAGCAGACCTGTGCCCATTGATGTTGAACTGCTGTATGCCATCAATCATGAAAACAACCTCTATTGCGGCCAAATTTCTAGGAGACCAGCAGTGAGAAAAGAAGACTGCAGGAGGGGTGTTGGGCGTGGGCAACAGAGGTGTATTGATGACAGCAGACCCCATGAATGAAAGGGATGTTTTGTGAAGGAATTTATGTGTTAGAAGATGACTATGAAGATCGGCATACGAGAAAAGCTCTGCTTTGGTCATAATACTTGTTACTAAGTCCTTAAACTCTCCTCGAAGGTTACGAAACACATATAAGTTGAAATCCTCCAGCGATACCAGCCGGCCACCAGCGGCTCATTCATCAAATAGGGCCTTAGCCTTTTGCATAAACTGAGTTACCGACTTATCACCTTTTTCATAACCTAATTTTTGACAAAAAAAAAATAAAATGAACAAAAATTGAGGTTTGGATCAAGACAACACAAATGGGAAGCTTTGAGGGGTTAATCATGTTGGTTTATGACTTTGGAAGGTAATTTGGAAGGAAATTGAAAGAATTAACTAGTATGGGGTTTTAATTAAACTTTGATTGGGTTTAATTAATGATATCGGGAGCTTGATTGAATAACGGATAAGTTTGAGGATTTAATTAGGCTTAGAATTAGTTTAATTAATGAAATCAGGGGCATAATTGAATAAATATTAAATTTTTGAGTTAATTAAGGGCAAAATTACAAGTGATTAAGGTCCAGGGACCATTTTGTAAAAGGTGCTAAAATTCTGTCCAGGGGCTCGATTAAAAAGTGTCGAAACTCAGAAGACCAAATGGAGAGATTGCCACTTCCAGTCAGAAACGACGTCGTTTGTCATTTCCATTCTTCGTCTTCTTCCCTCTAAAAACAGAGGAGGCTCCCTGCGACCAAGCAACAGTGCAAAACACCACCAGACACAATACGGAGCCTCGAAGATAGATAAAAAGACTTTGAGAAGAATAGCTATGGAATTCTACATAAACGGGGAGATTTTGTATAAAAGATCATTTGATGGGACCTTGCTGAGGTGTCTGAGCGATCTGGAAGCCAACAAAGCCCTGCAAGAAGTGCATGAAGGAATTTGTGCTACCCATACAGATAGACATATGATGGCCAGGCAAATGCAAAGAGCGGGTTATTTTTGGTTATCTATGGAGAAAGATTGCATAAATTTTGTTTGAAGGTGCCACAAATGTCAAGTGTATAGCGACAAAGTCAATGTACCTCCCACACCTTTATTCAACATGGTGTCCCCTTGGCCTTTCACAATGTGGGGGATAGATGTGATCGAACCTATTAACCCGAAAGCCAGCAATGAGCATCGTTTTATCCTTGTAGCAATTGATTACTTCACAAAATGGGTAAAGGCCTGCTCATACGCCCATGTGACTCAGAAGGTTGTCAAATGGTTCATCGAGAAAGATCTAATCTGCAGATACGGTGTATCTAAGAGAGTAGTAACTGATAATGCTCAAAACTTCAATGAAAAAATGATAGCAGACTTGTACACAAATTGGAAGATCAAGCATTCCAACTCATCTCTTTACAAGCCTAAGATGAACGGCGTCGTAGAAGCTACCAATAAAAATATAAAGAAGATTGTTCAAAAAATGGTGATTACTTATAAAGATTGGCATGAATGGCTTCCTTATGCTCTCCATGCATATCGAATAGCAGTGAGGACATCAACAGGGGCTACACCATACTTTCTAGCATATGGAATGGAGGCAGTGGTACCATTAGAAGTAGAGATTCCCTCTTTAAGGGTCCTTATGGAATCAGGGCTCGAGGAGTTGAGTGGGCCAAGATACGATATGAGCAGCTAAATATGATTAGCGAGAGAAGGTTAGCTGCGATGTGTCACCACCAGCTGTATCAAAGAAGGATGGCTAAGGCATATGATAAGAAAGTTCGACCAAGAGAGTTCAAAGAAGGAGATCTTGTATTGAGAAAAATCATACTACTACCAGGAGAAGATCGTAGTAAATGGGCGCCCAATTATAAAGGTCCCTACATAGTGAAGAAGGCGTTTTCAGGGGGGGCATTGATACTGACAAGAATGGATGGAGAAGATGTAGTTAGGCCTGTGAACTCTGATTCAGTAAAGAAATATTATCCATGATGTATAAGTTATCGAATCAATAAAAATGGGAGAAATGTGAAAATGGTCGCTTAAAAAACCATTATTTGGCAGAGTTGTTGACAAAACACACCTAAGAGCAATGACCAGTACAAGGGGGCAACATTATGTTTGGAAGGAAAAATCGATCCCTTTTAGAAAAAGAGATGAACATTTTCTACGACAAGACAAGGGTGCATCTTGGTTTATAAAAGACAGCTTGATCCTTTTAGCAAGTGACAACGAATGTTTTTAAAAGTGAGACGGGGATTAATGAATGATCCTTTCAAATTATTGGATGAGATGAAAAATCTTTAGCAAGCAAGTGGGTCACGATGGGCACCGTAAAGGCTAAACTGTGTAAACGAATCAGGGAAGAGACTTGCATGGGCCAACTCGAGTAAGGTAGAAGCCAAACGACAAAGATTACCCAAATCAGAGATGCAAGTCGTCATCAATCAAGCAAACAAGAAGATTAAGAAGAAATGGGGGCCTATATTTCAAATCAGGTAAAAATGCATGCATATCATCTAAACTTTGAGACATTGGATAATGATTTTTGCAGACTCCACAAGAGACATCCTAATTTTTGACAAAAAAAAATGAGATGAACAAAAATTGAGGTTTGGATCAAGACAACACAAATGGGAAGCTTTGAGGGGTTAATCATGTTGGTTTATGACTTTGGAAGTTAATTTGGAAGGAAATTAAAAGAATTAACTAGTATGGGGTTTCAATTAAACTTTGATTGGGTTTAATTAATGATATCGGGAGTTTGATTCAAGAACAAATAAGTTTGAGGACTTAATTAGGCTTAGAATTAGTTTAATTAATGAAATCAGGGGCATAATTGAATAAATATTAAATTTTTGAGTTAATTATGGGCAAAATTACAAGTGATTAAGGTCCAGAGACCATTTTATAAAAGGCACTGAAATTCTGTCCAGGGGCCCAATTAAAAAGTGTCGAAACTCGAAGGACCAAATGGAGAGATTGCCACTTCCAGTCCGAAATGACGCCGTTTTTCATTTCCATTCTTCGTCTTCTTCCCTCTGAAAACAGAGGAGTCTCCCTGTGACCAAGCAATAGTACAGAACACCACCAGACACAATACAGTGCACACGACCTCCACCACTAGCTGCTCAGTTTGTGTCCGTATCCCTCGTCGCAAGAACAAACCATTGACGTATGAAGAAAACCACTTCCAACAGTCCGACAATGGCAGGACTGTTGATGTCCCCATCTGACATGACCAAAAGATTGATATCTTCTCCCAAGTGCAGGAGTGTCAAAGTAATAAATAACCCGGCAAGACTGGGGTCGAACCACAGGGAGGTTAACTATATAAATTATAAATAACAACAACAAGTTAAAAAGAGCTTTGAGATGTGATATTGATGTAAGGATTAAACAAGGATAAAATAATTGTTAAGGTTAGAGGATCCATTAATAGTATTTCAAACAAGTATAGTATAAACTCTTTTTATTACTCAACTGGAAACCACACACAAAGGAGGTTCCAATCGGATTATAAATTGTTAACATGATTACATTAGTTATCTTATTCGAATAATGCTAATACTTGTAAATGTCAAGCATTCATGATTATAACTTATGTTAACAATAAATCAAGTTCCTTTCATAGCACAGGTGTCGGTTATACCATACGGTTGGGCTATGAAAGTGCCAAGTATTTGTTGTACCAAGGGTTATACAACATAAATCTAGATTAATCATTTAACAAACAAAGTATTAAAAGTGAACAAGATAACAAATATAAAACATGTTAGTATCAAACATTAAGGTTCATGTTGAGTTTATATTATACTTATTCTTACACCATTAGTGTAACCTTTTCACTTTGACATGATAAACTTAGCTAAACATAATGAAAGAGAAACATAAATAAACAAGGAAAGGAAATGAAAAGCATAAGCAAGAGATTAATATAAACAAAATTTAAGCATTACAAAATATAAAGAGAGAGCAAGAGCATGATCTTGATCTGAAAACCAAGATGCCTAAATACATGGCAAATGCCTCCTTTTATAGTCCAAAATTCAGAACTATTGATTTGTTGACTAATTGTTGAGTGGGTGACCACATATTGACTTGGTGACAATCCTTATCTTCTTGTCTGCCAAAAACATCATTGATAACATCATAATTTGAACAAACTTAAATCATGAAAGTTCTAGGAAATTATCTTAGCATTCTAGGATAAAAAAATTAAGGTCATTTGGACTTCTAGAACTTGAGATATAGGCTGAACACTGAACAGTGTCTGGGCTGCAAGACAGATTCGGACTTCTCCGTTGTTGCTACAATTTGGACTTGAAAACTCCAGTTATGACCCAATGACCGAACAATGTTCCTGTTTGGATTGAACCAACATCTCTTTTCTAAGTTTGACCCTCTCTTTTTCCTTTCAATTTCCGTACTTAAACTCATCAATCAATCCTTTCATTTATGTGATAGGCTTGCATTTAAGATGAATATTTACCATAAATTAAATATATCTTATGCTATCAGACATGTTATTATAAAACATACTTTAGTTAAGGAGTTATTGATACTTCAAATGCAAAATGATGATATAAAACCTTGATAAAAATGCACTTTTAAATACTAATCACACCCCCCTACCAGCTTATTACTAGTCCCTAGTAATCAAAGCGTTAAAATAGAACAACAATTTGCAAATTCCACAAAGTAAGGCATTCATCATTCAACTTCCATTAATCTATCCACATAAACAAACTCTCATTAAATTTATATATCTGCTCAATACCTCTTAAACAACATATTAATAAACCTTCATCTTTATGTGCTCAATATATAAAAACATAGATGATGGGGCTTTTATTGGAAGAAAACAATATTCTGTTCTAATGTTTAAGGTTAACTTCCTTGGGTTGGGATTATTATCTTCTTCTTTTTTCTTTTTTCCTTTTTTTTTCAATATATATACATATAACTTTAAACACAATGCATCTTTAAACTTATCTTCATTTTTATTATCATCATTATTATCAGTTTTTTTTAAAAAAAATACTATCCCTTTCCCTTAGTTGTTACCTTTAACAAAAGAACATAAATAATGTAATAATTCAATGTGCAACCCACAATCATATGTTAAAGTGTGTGTGTGAAAATGAAGGTTTAAGAATACTTGTTAAATGAGTATATGAGCAGAATCAAGTGATAACAATGCGAGAGTTTGTAAACCTGAATATTTCAAGAAGTATTCTAATAGGCCTTGTTATGAATATTGCAAATAACCATTGGAAAATGTTTACTAAGATGCGTCTCAAGAGTCACTAAAATTCCTCCTTACTCTGCCATCCTAGTAATAACAGTTTTGTCAAATGGCTTTAAAAACAAAAGTAGTTAGTTTTTTTTTTTTTGTCAACTACTACTACCCTCTCCCCCCAACCAAAACGAGACATTGTCCTCAATGTCATAAGGTAGAAAGATAGAGTATAGAAAACATCACCTGAAACAACGAACACTGACAAACCTGAAACACACTTAAACAAATATAAGAAATAACAAAACAAAATACTATGCTATTAATAAAACCAAAAGACATAAGGTTTCACAAACGAAGGCTCAAATCCAATCTAAGCTTTTTACGGCTTTCCTTAGTTGACCAATTTATGTGACTCATGGAAGGATCAATTACAGGGATGAAAGATTGTAGTTGGTCAATCAATTGTTCAACAGTAGCAGCAGAGATTATGATTTGTCATGCCGAAGATGTTAGAAATTCCTGTTCCACAGCTTGATCAAGAAAAGACAACAAATTATCATAAAAACCATTAACATTTAACAAACCTATAGGTTTATGGTGAATGTGCAGTTAGGCCCAAGAGGAAATATGAAAGATCTCTTCCAATGTGCCCAGACCACCTGGTAAGGCAATGAAGGCGTCAACATGGTTAAACATTGCATTCAATCGATCAGACGTTGTGGAGACCTGTAGTTCCTCTCCAATTGTTTTTCCAATTATACCCCCTTTTGCTAAAGCTTTGGGGACGACCCCTAAAACTTGACTTCCTCCTAAAAATACAGCTATTGAAACACCCCCCATTAACCCAAGGTTGCCTCCTCCATACACTAAATCAATCTTTCTCTCAGCTAGTACCTGACCAAGATGATTTGCTGAGTCTAAAAACTCTTTTTTTTCCCAGGACTAGATCCACCGAAAACACAAATATTTCTTATGTGATGACTTGAGGAACCTGCCATTTCTACACACTTCTATATTTGTTGAATGTATAGGTTGAGTAGAAATGAAGGCAAGGAAGAGAAGATTTTATAGATGAGAAATTGAAAATGCAATCATACCACCTATATGTAGACCAACTAGAGTCTCACTCTCTCTCTCTCTCTCTATTTATTTATTTAAAAAAACATGTGTATGTACAGGTAGTTGTAATTGTGGCTCACATCTTCCCTTGGTTTTACGTCCAAGAACAGCTTAAACGCCCTCCATGGGTCGGGGATAGGCTTCCCATCTAATTTTCTTAAAAACTGGCAAACAAGGTCTTTTATAGTTAGATTCCCAAGACTAAGTCGATCATGTTCTCTATGGAATTGTGGCCATAAATCATGAATTGCACGATGCACATCTCCACTAAGATGCATCTCAAGGGTCAATAGAAGATTATCTAAAGACCCCTTACTTAGGCCATCCTTAATAAATTGTATTTTATCTTCATGGTTTACAGATACCATTCCTAAAGAACGACATGTTGCATTACAAGTCCATCTGGCACATCTATGACAGACTTTCAGTCGTTTTGCACGACGTTTCTTTGCAAAAGTGCTTTTACCTGTTCCAGGCATGTATGAGATGAAAGAATTGGAGGACTCACCTGATAATCGGACCTTTGCTTCAATCAGCCAGCGAATATCTTCAGGAATTCCATGATTCATTAACAACCTCAATCTTGCACACCTAGCACGGTAAAATTTTGTAATCGTATTTTGAGGCAAAGCGGGAAAATACTTTTTCAATTTTTCAAGAGTGGTGTCCATTTTTTAGATGAGAAGTGGAAAAAAAATGCAAAGAGAACGAACAAGAAATTGAACAAATATATACAAAGATATCAATTATCATAGGAAACTGAAAGAACCGACTTAAAAGTCACGGAGTACCGTTATCCACCATTTGATCGGGGTGAGAGAGACTAGCAAAACAAAAGTCAAACCAAAAAGAAACACAAAAACAATGTGAGAAAAACAAAATAATCAACCTTTATCTACAGGATCATTCAAATCAATGGATTCATTTTCACTAGGAAAATTATCAAAGTAAGCTTTCAAACGATGTCAATTTACCTTAAAAACATTGTCATTCTTTGGATTCTCAATATCAACGGCCCTATAAGGATACAGATGTTTCACAATAAATGGACCGCTCCATCTTGATCTTAGCTTTCTAGGAAATAAATGGAGTCGAGAATTATAAAGCAAAACTTTTTGACTAGTATCAACTTTTTGACAAAATGCATACATGTCCTTGAACATGGTGGGCCAATAAAATCCATTTTGTAAGATTTTTGCAGTCATCTTTTTTGATGAGAAATGACTCCCACATACCTCAGAATGACAAAGTTTAATGACACTACTTACCTCATTGTCCGTAATGCATCTTTGAAATATTTGATCAGGACAATATTTGAACAAGTAGGGGTCATCCCAATAAAAGTTTTTCACTTCGTTCAAAAACTTTCCTTTGTCTTCGGTACTCTAATGAATTGGCAAATCTCCAGAAGCAAGAAAATTGATATTTTTAGCAAACAAGGCATTGAACTAAGAGAAAGTAAGGATACGTCATGAAAGTAATCATCGATTGGTGTGATGTCAATTTGTCGAATCTGTTGTCAATCTTGATAAATGATCTGTAACAATATTTTTGGTGCCTTTTTCATCCGTGATTTCTTCCTGAGAATAAATCATTTGCAATTCTTCAGATTCATCAAACTCAGTTTTACTCAAGGTAGATTCAAATTGATCATAAACTAATTCTTCAATAAAATCTACTTCTTGTAAATCATTATCATCTCCAGGTTGCTTGCAAATGTTGAAAATATTCATCTCCAATGTCATGTTTCCAAATGATAACTTCATCAGTCCATTCCTACAATTAATCAATGCATTAGAAGTTGCAAGAAACAGAAGTTCTAAAATAACAGGAAATGAATTACATGCTTAAACAAGTTGTGTGTTCAAGACAATAAAATCCACAAGATAAATGAATTTATCGACTTGTACTAACACATCCTCAACTATTCCTCTGGGCACTTTTACAGATCTATCGGCAAGTAAAAGAGTTATAGAAGTTGGTTTTAACTCACTTAGATTAAGATTTTGAAAAACTGAATATTGAAGTAAATTCACACTAGCTCCAAGATCAAGTAAGGCTCTTTTAATTTTATGTTCTCCAATAAAGCAAGAAATTGTAGGACAACCAGGGTCTTTATATTTCAAAGCATTATTGTTCTGAAGAATGCCACTTACTTGTTCGGTTAAAAAGGCTTTTTTTTTCACATTTAATTTTCTCTTCACAGTGCACAGATCTTTAAAAAATTTAGCATAAGAAGGAACCTGTTTAATAGCATCCAGCAAAGGTATATTGATCCTTACCTGTTTGAAAGTTTCAAAGATTTCAGAGTTGTGATTGACTTTCCTTTGTTTGGTCATGGCATGAGGAAATGGAAGTGCTGGCGAAGAATCAGTCTTTTCTTTACAATGTTCAGATTCAATTCCTTCCTTACCCTCAAAGATTGACTTATCATCTTTCTCACAAGGTTCAAGAATGAGTTTTTCAATAACCTTACCACTGTGAAGAGTGATGACTGATTTAGCTTGATCCATGTGTTGGCTTCTAGAACTACTTGCATTCACATTGTATTGCCCCTTTGGATTTTACTGTGGTTGAGATGGAAACTTACCTTTCTTTTGAAAATTAAGAGCACATGTCAATTTTGCAAGAGTATCTTTAAAATCTATCATGCCTTGAGCAAGTTGAGTGTTGATTGTCTCTTGCTTTTCAATGAATGCATGCAATGTTTCCTCAAGATTTCTTCTAGGAGGGGGAGTATAAGGAGGTGCATATCCATGAGAATTTTAGAAATTATGGTGTGCTTGAAACGGTGGCTGTGAAGTTTGTGCATTATTATTATCACTCTTCCAATTGAAATTTGGGTGATTTCTCCAACCAGGATTGTATGTTTGTGAGTATGGGTTATGATTGGGCCTTTGAAAACTGTTTAAAGCATGGGCTTTTTCATGGAGACATTCCTTAAAAAAAGGCAAAGTTGGACAGTCATTGGTTGAATGTTCATTAGTTTCACAGATTTGACACACAATGTCTTGAATAGATTTTAGTTGACCACTCTTTTTTAATTCTAGTGCCTTAACTTTTCTAGCAAAAGATGCAAACTTGGCTTGGAGGTCATGATCTTCCCTAAGGTTGTACATACCTCCACTAGATGTATGAGGTTAGGTTTTACTTGGTACCTCATAAGTGCTTGTAGTGTCCCAATTTTGAGCATTTTCAGCTAGTAAGTCTAGGTACTCCATTGCTTCATTAAGGTCTTTATCCTCAAAAGTTCCATTGCACATCAATTCAACCATTTGCCTATCTCTAGGTGTTAATCCTTCATAAAAATGTGAAACCAATCTCCATCTTTCAAAACCATGATGAGGGCAAGTATTAAGCAAGTCTCGATATTTATCCCAACATTGGTAAAATGTTTTTCCTGGTTTTTGAGTGAAAGTGATGATTTGTCTTTTGAAAGAGTTTGTTCTGTGGGACGGAAAAAACTTTTTTAAAAATTGTTGTTGCATTTCATCCCAAGCACGAATAGATCCTAGTCTCAAATTTTATAGCCATGTTTTAGATTTATCTTTTAATGAAAAAGGAAAAAGCTTTAACCTGATGGTATTCATGCTACAATTTGAGTTATTATAGGTGTTACAAACCTCCTCAAATTCCCTTAAATGCAACTATGAATTTTCTAAATCTAAGCCATGAAAAGAAGGTAAAAGTTGAATAATGCCTGGCTTAAAATTAAAATGAGATGCATCAGGGGGAAAAACTATGCATGAGGGTGCACTTGTTCTTGTGGGATTCATGTGGTCTCTAAGTGTTCTCACACGAATATTCTCATTATTCTCATTATGAATTTTTTGACACGACCAAAAGATTGATGTCTTCTCCCAAGTGTAGGAGTGTCGAAGTAATAAATAACCCGACAAGACCAAGGTCGAACCATAGGGAGGTTAACTATGTAAATTATAAACATGAGTTGATTAAATATGTCGTGTCTCAATAGTAAAAAATAAAATATCATCTTAAATTTTTTGTAAGGTTAAACCATGTTTTTACTAGTCATTTGATTTGCTTTGGATACACCAAGTTAGTTAGGTCACACAGAGTTAACTTCCATGCCGGTTAATTTTAAACCTGGGTCGGACAAGGAGTTGAGATGAAAGGTTTTAAGGTAGCCCACCAGGTTGTGTTTAATAACAATACCATATAGTTTTTTTTTTAAAATTCCATTCATTTTTTTTGTAACAACCTGGTTTTTGTTTTATATATATACCTATCACACATGGTGCCGGTGATTAGTGAACCTGATCCCTCACATCATCAAAATACAATCCATACAATCAACATTTGATTTAAAAGTGAATCTTACATAAACACGTAATATTATGGTTGCATGATTAGAAGTTCATATTAAAAATATACATAGATAGACATGAGTTTGCATTCCTATACTACTAATAGCCATTACGCATTTAAACAAAAGGATCTAATAAACGTTATACATTCAGTACATTGATTCATACAAAATACATTGGGATTTAGAATGCATCTACATGATTCCTTGCAAAAGTAGGTTCTCGTGTATCGGGTTCCCTAGACATCTCGTGGATGTGACGTCCCTGCAGCAGTACAAAACATTTAAGAGAATGTAATTACTTAATAATAACAATAATGGTAACTAAACGGTCTGGCAGTTAAATGAAGCATTAACATTTATAATTTCTTTATGTACTTGGTATAAACAATTTGTAGTGTATATAAATGCACCAATTTTTGCAATTAACCATAATCTTAAACCTGGCTATCCTCTTAAGGCATCATTTGCTGAGGTTAACCGTTCACTCACCCCGTCATCCTCTTCGGATGCCATTAGCCGAAGCTAACCATTCGGCTAACCATTCGGATGCCATTAGCCGAAGCTAATCATCCATTTGTCCCGGCCATCCATTCGGATGCCATTAGCTGAAGCTAATCATTCATTTGTCAACATTTAAGCGTTCGACAATCTAACATCGGTTCTAACACAATATGGTAATATTCATGTTAAAGTATTTCATTATTCAACGTATGAAAAAGGAAGGTACAAGTCACCTACCTGCTCCACCTGTGGGTTGTTCTTGTCTTGACGATGGTCCAATCCCGACTGCACCACCTAAGACATCAATGGTCATAAATCAGTACATTTGTATTTTTGAATCACATTCGTCACCACACTTATTTCAAGAGTTCATATGTTCACATTCAAGTGTTTCACATTTTACACCATCATACCATGAAATTGTTACTAGTATTTAGGTCATTTCTGCCTAGGAGGCTTATTGTAGAAATTAGGAGCGAGAACTGGTTCGCTGCAGGAAGCCAGTTCGGCAGCGAAAACTGTTTCGCTGCCGGCAGCTAGTTCGGCAGCAAAAACTGTTTCGCTGCTGGCGCCACAGTTTCGGCAGCGAATCACAATTTCGCTGCAGCCAACTCAACTTCGGCAGTGAATCGTCAGTTTGCTGCAGAACACACCACTCGGCAGCGAATTGTTAATACGCTGCAGCCGACACAGTTTTAGCAGCGAATCACAATTCACTGCAAAACACACAATTCGACAACGAATGCTAATTTGCAGCAGCCGACACAGTTTCGGCAGCGAATCACAGTTTCGCTGCACAACACACAACTCGGCAGCGAATGCTAATTCGCTGCAGAAGACTCAGTTTCGGCAGCGGATCACAAATTCGCTGCACACAACTCAGTTTCGGCAGCAAATCAGAGTTTCGCTGCACAACACACAATTTGGCAGCGAATACTATTTCGCTGCAACCGACTCAGTTTCGGCAGCAAATGCTAATTCGCTGCAGCGGACACAGTTTCGGCAGCGAATCAGAGTTTTGCTGCACAACACACAACTCGGCAGTTTCGGCAGCGAATGCCAATTCGCTGCAGCCGACGCAGTTTCGGCAGCGAATCACAATTCACTGCAAAACACACAATTCGGCAGCGAATGCTAATCCGCTGCAGCCGACACAGTTTCGGCAGAGAATCACAGTTTCGCTGCACTACACACAACTCGGCAGCGAAATGCTAATTCATTGCAGAAGACTCAGTTTCGACAGCAAATGCTAATTCACTGCAGCTGACACAGTTTTGGCAGCGAATCAGAGTTTGGGTGCACAACACACAATTCGTCAGCGAATACTATTTCGCTGCAGCCGACGCAGTTTCGGCAGTGAATCACAGTTTCGCTACACTACACACAACTCGGCAGCGAATGCTAATTTGCTGCAGAAGACTTAGTTTCGGGAGCAAATGCTAACTCGATGCAGCTGACACAGTTTCGGCAGCGAATCAGAGCTTCGCTACACAACACACAAGTCGACAGCGAGTACTATTTCGCTACAGAAGACTCAGTTTCGGTAGCAAATGCTAAGTCGCTGCAGCGGACACAGTTTTGGCAGCGAATCAGAGTTTCGTTGCCCAAAACACAACTCGGCAGCGAATGCCAATTCGCTGTAGCCGACGCAGTTTCGGCAGCGAATCACAATTCGCTGCAAAACACACAATTTGGCTGCGAATGCTAATCCGCTGCGGCCGACACAGTTTCGGCAGCGAATCACAGTTTCGCTGCACAACACACAACTCGGCAGCGAAATGCTAATTCGCTGCAGAAGACTCAGTTTCGACAGCAAATGCTAACTCACTACAGCTGACACAGTTTCGGCAGCGACTCAAAGTTTCGCTGCTCAACACACAATTTGGCAGCGAATACTATTTCGCTGTAGCCGACTCAGTTTCGGCAGCAAATGCTAATTCGCTGCAGCGGACACAGTTTCGCAGCGAATCAGAGTTTCGCTGCACCACACACAACTCGGCAGCGAATACTAATTTGCTGCAGAAGACACAGTTTCAGGAGCAAATGCTAATTCGCTGCAGCTGACACAGTTTCGGCAGCGAATCAGTGTTTCGCTGCACAACACACAATTTGGCAGCGAGTACTATTCCGCTGCAGCCGACACAGTTTCGGCAGCGAATCACAGTTTTGCTGCACTACACACAACTCGGCAGCGAGATGCTAATTCACTGCAGAAGACTCAGTTTCGACAGCAAATGCTAACTCACTGCATCTGACACAGTTTCGGCAGCGAATCAGAGTTTCACTGCACAACACACAATTCGGCAGCGAATACTATTTCGCTGCAGCCGACGCAGTTTCGGCAGAGAATCATAGTTTCGCTGCACTACACACAACTCGGCAGCGAATGCTAATTGGCTGCAGAAGACACAGTTTCGTGAGCAAGTGCTAACTCCCTGCAGCTGACACAGTTTCGGCAGCGAATCAGAGTTTCGCTGCACAACACACAATTCGGCAGCGAATACTATTCTGCTGCAGCCGACGCAGTTTCGGCAGCGAATCACAGTTTCGCTGCACTACACACAACTCGGCAGCGAAGGCTAATTCGCTGTAGAAGACTTAGTTTCGGGAGCAAATGCTAATTCGCTGCAGCTGACACAGTTTTGGCAGCGAATCAGAGTTTCGCTGCACAACACACAATTCGACAGCGAGTACTATTTCGCTGC
>Ga0325404_1002478_pt1 | contig 19784 bp, 9 predicted proteins | sample PopdelMetagenome_18_FD_205664 | JGI IMG/M metagenome (GOLD analysis project Ga0325404, IMG submission 205664) | Populus deltoides microbial communities from Bellville, Georgia, United States - Xylem-Control-R1 | ecosystem: Host-associated > Plants > Phyllosphere > Stem > Wood/Secondary xylem... | reverse complement strand
TACTTCTAGCATGGCCACCATGCAAATTAAAGTTAGTGACTTGATTGCTTATATAGTCATATCATAAATTTTTATAATATGTGGTGCAAGAAAACATATTCGTTGCTTGTTATGTAAATATTAGCACTATATAACAAGTCTTAAAGCTACTTTAGGAATTGTAACTTAAAAATGAATTAAATTATCTTATTTAAATGTAGACAGATGCTATTTGACGATGTTCAATTGTCTTATCATATGGTGCCTTAGACTTTAAGAAATAAGATTAGATAATACTCATAAGCGAGTTGACCTATCTAGACGATGTGAAATATTAGCACCTAAATTTTTTTGAAATACTAGGCTGATAGAGTGACATGAAAAAGAAGAACTATTACACCTGGTGAGAAAATGGTGAGAATAATGTATGAAAAACAAGAATCGTCACCCCTTCTAAGAATTCTTTCTCTCTTTTTTTTTTTACGAATTAACTAGTTTATCAGAAACTAATAGAAAAAAACAGCAGAATTACCTGAAAAATATGTTGTTGTTGTTTACTGATGAAAATTATGATGGAAAGTTTTCGTTAATGATTCTCGACAAAAACATCGATGAAAAATTTGTTTACGTTATTACTTCATTTAACGAGGGATAAATACCCATTACATATGCATTAATAATGGATAAATATGGTAGGCTATTAAAATATTTTTTATACACACGTGTAGGGAGAGTTATTATATGCAAAATGCAGCTGAGCCCATGGGGGCTAAACCCTTCCCTTAGGCTAAGCCCATGAGAGAAACATATGGGAGCAACTCTCGTACGAGAAACTTTCATTGGAGGAACTTCAATTGAAGGAACTCTCATTCTTGAATTCATTGAAAAACTCAACTTCCTTTAGAAAAAACTTCCATTGGAAAAACTCTCACTAGATAAACTTTTATTGAAGGAACTCCAATTAAAAAAACTCATCGGAGGAACTCTCATTCTCGAACTCATTGGAAAAATTCAACTCCTTTTAAAGAAACTTATATTAGAGAAACTGTCATTAGAGAAACTTTCATTTGAGGAACTCATTATAAAAGTCATCTCTAATTTTCTAGTCACTCTTTTCATAATATGAACTAGAAAACTTATTATAAGAAAGCTTATATGTTTACTGTAGAGGTATCAACTTAAACATAATAAATTTCATAACTTTGATGTGTGGTGTAACACCTTCTCATATTGTTCAAGTTGATTTTTGAATCACTTTTTTTTTTATATTATGAATAGATGAAGACAGAGTAATTTCCAGTATCAACAAGTTGATTTGAATGGGTTTGTTTACAATCATTTTTTTTTCTTTCTTAGTGTTTGTTATGTTATGTTGTGTTTTGATGGTTGTGTTTTTTAGGAATATAAAATGAAAGTATTGGTATATAGTGTTATATCAATACTCCTAGCACGACCAGCTTGCAAATTATATTTATTGACTAGTTTGCTTGTACCTTGGGCCACACCGGCCGCTTTGAAACGAAAATGCTTTCTACGACGACTTCGACGTGCCTTTAAAAATAGAGGCTGCTCGTTTTCAAAGGATAGTTGCTTGTGAATGTGAAAGGATCGTTGTAATTAGAAGTTCAAGTTTAATAAATATATTATTTTAATATATTTATAAATATAAAACATTTCGTTTAACACACTCCTAAGCATGCGCCCGAGCTCTTTGACGAATATATACAGTTTTGCATTTATCTTTTCATTCATTCATTGAAAGTGCAGAGGATTTGAAACCAAGCACGCATATCAGTATAGCATGGAAAGGGGGGAAACTCCCATGCATGTGCTACAAAGATAAAACCACCATTGCCTCCCGTCCCTGCCATGCTTCCTCAAACTGTAAAAATGTAGTAAATATCTGCTTTCATTAAAATTTCCAGATTTTAAGAGCGTTGATCAGCCGCCACCACATGGACCTGTAAATGCTTCAGTCATTGGAAGACAAATCATGCAGATGCAAGGCATGGATCCAAAGAAACTGGATGATCATGAGGGGTTGGAATGTTAAATCTTTTGTCCCGAGAAGATCATTATGCACAAATTAAATTACTATGCTATTTTTGGAAGATTAAAGTCAAGAGCTTTTTTGAATTAAGTATGGGGCCGCTGTAGCCCACCAGTGCGCCGCTGAGTCTTTTGGCCGCAGGGCATTTTCTAGAATATATTAATTTGCAAATTATATTTATTGACTTGTTTGCTTATATAGTCTTCCATATCTTGATTTTTTATAACATGGGGTGCAAATAACATATTCGTTATCTTATCTGTCATGTAGATGTGAATGCTATACAACAAGTCTTGAAAAGCATTTCAAGAATTCCAGCTTAAAAGTTAATTAAATTATCTTATCTCAAAATAAATTTATTAATAATGTTCATCACGTGTTTCATTAAACTTTAAAAGATAAGATTAACGAGTTGATCTAGACGATGTGAAATGTCAACCTTATTCATTCTCATAAACAATGTGCAATGTTGTTGTGGTAAGTTGTTCATAAAAATGAGATCTGTTATAATTTTTGTAGAATTAATTTGAATCAACTAATTACCATTAATCTCAAACTAATCTGAGAAAATTTCATATATTTTATTATTCTTCTTCTTCTTCAAAGGACTTTGTATCATATTTTACAATAGCCTTTTTTTTTTAAAAAAAAACTATGTAGCTTTACAAGCAACTAAATCTAATCAAATTTTTTATTTTTTAATCAATTTTTTCTGACAAAGTATGCATCAAGAGGGGGTAGTTTATAATGACAACTTATTGATTTGAACATGTTGTCTGAAATATTTTTTTTTTCCTTATTATATCCCATGTTGTGTTTGGACTCTTATGCTATATTGTCTTGACTTAGAATATAAAATGAAAGCACAACAAGACCTCTATAAATTATTATTTTTAGGACCATGAAAGTTTGTTAGTTAATTGAGATAATATTTAATTGATAAATTAACAATTTATTAATTTATACATTAATTAATTAAAAATTCTGATTTATTAAGGTATTATTTATTTATTTCCAAAACGTTGAAGTCAATGCATGTATGATGTATTGTTATGTATGAACACTACCTAATTTCCAAATTACAAGTTATTTATTGTACAAAAAACAAATGATATTAATATTGTGTCATATCAATACTTCTAGCATGGCCACCATGCAAATTAAAGTTAGTGACTTGATTGCTTATATAGTCATATCATAAATTTTTATAATATGTGGTGCAAGAAAACATATTCGTTGCTTGTTATGTAAATATTAGCACTATATAACAAGTCTTAAAGCTACTTTAGGAATTGTAACTTAAAAATGAATTAAATTATCTTATTTAAATGTAGACAGATGCTATTTGACGATGTTCAATTGTCTTATCATATGGTGCCTTAGACTTTAAGAAATAAGATTAGATAATACTCATAAGCGAGTTGACCTATCTAGACGATGTGAAATATTAGCACCTAAATTTTTTTGAAATACTAGGCTGATAGAGTGACATGAAAAAGAAGAACTATTACACCTGGTGAGAAAATGGTGAGAATAATGTATGAAAAACAAGAATCGTCACCCCTTCTAAGAATTCTTTCTCTCTTTTTTTTTTTACGAATTAACTAGTTTATCAGAAACTAATAGAAAAAAACAGCAGAATTACCTGAAAAATATGTTGTTGTTGTTTACTGATGAAAATTATGATGGAAAGTTTTCGTTAATGATTCTCGACAAAAACATCGATGAAAAATTTGTTTACGTTATTACTTCATTTAACGAGGGATAAATACCCATTACATATGCATTAATAATGGATAAATATGGTAGGCTATTAAAATATTTTTTATACACACGTGTAGGGAGAGTTATTATATGCAAAATGCAGCTGAGCCCATGGGGGCTAAACCCTTCCCTTAGGCTAAGCCCATGAGAGAAACATATGGGAGCAACTCTCGTACGAGAAACTTTCATTGGAGGAACTTCAATTGAAGGAACTCTCATTCTTGAATTCATTGAAAAACTCAACTTCCTTTAGAAAAAACTTCCATTGGAAAAACTCTCACTAGATAAACTTTTATTGAAGGAACTCCAATTAAAAAAACTCATCGGAGGAACTCTCATTCTCGAACTCATTGGAAAAATTCAACTCCTTTTAAAGAAACTTATATTAGAGAAACTGTCATTAGAGAAACTTTCATTTGAGGAACTCATTATAAAAGTCATCTCTAATTTTCTAGTCACTCTTTTCATAATATGAACTAGAAAACTTATTATAAGAAAGCTTATATGTTTACTGTAGAGGTATCAACTTAAACATAATAAATTTCATAACTTTGATGTGTGGTGTAACACCTTCTCATATTGTTCAAGTTGATTTTTGAATCACTTTTTTTTTTATATTATGAATAGATGAAGACAGAGTAATTTCCAGTATCAACAAGTTGATTTGAATGGGTTTGTTTACAATCATTTTTTTTTCTTTCTTAGTGTTTGTTATGTTATGTTGTGTTTTGATGGTTGTGTTTTTTAGGAATATAAAATGAAAGTATTGGTATATAGTGTTATATCAATACTCCTAGCACGACCAGCTTGCAAATTATATTTATTGACTAGTTTGCTTGTACCTTGGGCCACACCGGCCGCTTTGAAACGAAAATGCTTTCTACGACGACTTCGACGTGCCTTTAAAAATAGAGGCTGCTCGTTTTCAAAGGATAGTTGCTTGTGAATGTGAAAGGATCGTTGTAATTAGAAGTTCAAGTTTAATAAATATATTATTTTAATATATTTATAAATATAAAACATTTCGTTTAACACACTCCTAAGCATGCGCCCGAGCTCTTTGACGAATATATACAGTTTTGCATTTATCTTTTCATTCATTCATTGAAAGTGCAGAGGATTTGAAACCAAGCACGCATATCAGTATAGCATGGAAAGGGGGGAAACTCCCATGCATGTGCTACAAAGATAAAACCACCATTGCCTCCCGTCCCTGCCATGCTTCCTCAAACTGTAAAAATGTAGTAAATATCTGCTTTCATTAAAATTTCCAGATTTTAAGAGCGTTGATCAGCCGCCACCACATGGACCTGTAAATGCTTCAGTCATTGGAAGACAAATCATGCAGATGCAAGGCATGGATCCAAAGAAACTGGATGATCATGAGGGGTTGGAATGTTAAATCTTTTGTCCCGAGAAGATCATTATGCACAAATTAAATTACTATGCTATTTTTGGAAGATTAAAGTCAAGAGCTTTTTTGAATTAAGTATGGGGCCGCTGTAGCCCACCAGTGCGCCGCTGAGTCTTTTGGCCGCAGGGCATTTTCTAGAATATATTAATTTGCAAATTATATTTATTGACTTGTTTGCTTATATAGTCTTCCATATCTTGATTTTTTATAACATGGGGTGCAAATAACATATTCGTTATCTTATCTGTCATGTAGATGTGAATGCTATACAACAAGTCTTGAAAAGTATTTCAAGAATTCCAGCTTAAAAGTTAATTAAATTATCTTATCTCAAAATAAATTTATTAATAATGTTCATCATGTGGTTCATTAAACTTTAAAAGATAAGATTACATAATACTTATAAATGAGTTGATCTAGACCATTTGAAATGTCAACATTATTCATTCTCATAAGCGATGTGCAATGTTTTTTTGGTAATTTGTTCATAAAAATGAGATCTGTTATAATCTTTCTAGAATTAATTTGAATCAACTAATTACCATCAATCTCAAACTAATTTGAGAAAATTTCATATATTTTATTATTCTTCTTCTTCTTCAAAATTCTCATTCCCAAACTCAATGGAGGGACTCTCATTCCCGAACTTATTGAAGGGACTCTCATTGGAGAAACTCAACTCCCTTTGAAGAAACTCCCATTAAAGGAACTCTTAATTGACAAATTTCATTGGAGGAACTCTCATATCAGAACTCGATGGAAGAACTCAACTCTCATTAGAGAGACTCCCTTTAAAAAAAAACTCTCATAGGAGACACTCAACTTTCTTTGGAAGAACTCTCATTGAAAAAACTTTTTCTCAAGGTCGAGTCTATGGCGTTAAGCTCTTCCCCAAGTTTTAGCTCATGAGGGTTGAGTTATTTCCCTTGGCCATGACATTGGATCCAGACACGTTGCTTGAGACCTAAATTTTTTGAGCTTTTAAGGTTTTTTAGGCTCATTAAATTTAGATTCATCAAAAACTCAAAAGATTGTGTTCATCCAAAGAGAAAATCAACAATTCTAAATAAAATAGCACAAAATAAACTATTTCAACCATTAAAAAATCTCTCACTAATGATGTAATGTTTATATAAGTGTTTTTCAATTCTTCCCCTTATATTTTTTTCTCCCAAAAATGCATAAGAATATGGGTGTTTACAGGAGTTTCGACTAACTAGCTGTTTTTTCATATATAAAAATAGTCGTACATAAAATGTTATCAATATGATAGATTGTCCGCCAAATTCTTCTTAACCAACTCTAAACTCAACTTCACAAATTCTTGGCCTACTTGGCGGATGATCCTACTGTTCAGCTGGTTCCTTGGGTTATTTTTTATGATCAAAACTTGATTATTTTTTTTTTCAGAAATACTATATCCAACAATCTTTGAAGAAGTACGCCTAAATCAAAACTTGATCACATATTGGATGACTAAATCATTTGACTAGATAATCATATTTGAACAAACAGAAATAGAATGCCATACAATCTTTTTAGGACGGAAGAAGTATATACTTATTTGTGTAAAATATAGTAAGATTTCAAAAATTCATATTTTGAAAATTATTGAAGAAAAGAGTAAGGGAAAGAGAAAACGTCAAAAAAGAGAGAATTGTTTATTTATTTTTATTATTGAACCTAGACGAACCTAAGACTTTCTGTAGAAAGGAAGACAAGGATATATGTTAGTTTAGCTACAAATTCATTGGCAACTTGTTAGTTTTATTGACGTTACAATTATGTGCTATTTTTTGTCCCAGATTTATTGATGTGACAATTAATTAATATTCTCTTAGGGAAGAATAAAAACATGTTTTCAAAAAACAAAATTTAATAAACATGCTTAAGCAAACTCAAACACCTCAAAAATTTTAAATAAATAAAATAAAACTCCCCTTAGTATTAAAATATATTAAATAAAAAATAACATTGAAAAGCATCTCAAATATTAATCTCAAAAACAAATATAGTCACCCTAATCTAAATAATTAAGAAGCAACAATTAGAATTTATTTAAATAACATATTTAATAGGAACATTTGAGATCAAATTAAAAGTGATGTTTGGGTTAAAAATTTATTGAAATTCAATTTTCAACATATGTTATTTAATATAAAACAATAACATGATTTAAATAAATTATGGGTGAATGAAAAATTGATCTAAAAAACCCTTGGTTGACATATTTTAGTGAAACTCAAAACCCTCTAAAAATCTTTATTCTATATTAAAAAAAAACAAAATTTTTCTAATATTTATAAAATGAGTAGTTGAAAAGTTAAATTTGGATCTAAAAAAACACTCAAGATTTTAGAAGAGAGAGGTTCTACGTATGTAAAGTGAGTTTTAATCTTAAACACACGTGTTTGTTAGGGCGGGTCTAAATCTGAGTTTATTGTAAAATAATATTTTGGATCACAAAAAATTATATTTTGCCAGCTAAAATTTGAACTTATCTAATCCATGAAGAATTAATTATTTCTTCTAGCTTATTGTTTGTCCAATTCATCCCATGAATTTTCTAGAAGCATTTCAAGCAAATTTAAACAACTTTAATTTTTCAGTTTAAAAAATTCAGATTTATGGTTACTATTTTCAAATTTAATTCTTGTTTTATGGTGGGTAATTAAAGGTTGAATAGTGAGAAATAATTATTTAACCTTTTACCTTACAAAATTCACTATAAAAAAGAAGGTGAATAAAGAGTTTAAACACTGTTTTTTAGATTTTTATATATTCTTTCTCACCTTATTTTTAGTATTGTTTTTCTTCTCCTTCTATACTTTGGTTTTCCTCCCAACAAATCTAGAGCTTTATTAAGATATAATTGAGTTTTTTTTTTTGTTCAAATATCTTGATTTGAAAGTACACCTAAACAAAGATAGTGTGGTTAGAATTTTAAAAGGTAAATTACAAATATCTTAATTAGATAGCGAGGAGCAATAAAGTTTTAAAAACAAAGAATTTATCTTTGATAACAATAAAAGTTTTATTCATTTAAAATGCTTCAACAAGTAAGTATTTTTTTGTAATTATTTTAATTTAAATCTTGTTATTTTTATTATTAGTATACATGTTAGGATTTTGATCTTATGTATATTGTAAGTTTGAATACATATTTAGTATGCATGCTAGTATTTTTTTTTCTTATATTTATATTAAAATCATTTTACTATGAGTTATTATTTTATATACTTATATATCTAGATTTATATAAATTCTAATTTTTAAATAAAATATTTAAAATATTTTATTTTAATAAACTAAAAATCTTTAAATTGAAGAATCAGCTTGATAGGCTTATTGAAACACCTTCGAACAGTTAGATCTAGACACTCGAATCAAAACAAACCACGTGTTTGATAACAAGGAGCTAGCAGCGGCATTATATATATGTGGAAGCAACGCTGTTGTGGAAAGGGCATTATAGAAAGACCTCCAATTCTATTTCTCCTCTCTGTCTTCTTTCACCCTAAGACCTCCAAGGTTTATTTCTCCTCTCTATCTTCTTCACCTTCTAAAATGTCTTCATTCAATATGTTGCAATCTATTTGATGTCAGTTCAAATTTTAATTCTTTTAACTGAATCCATTTATGGCCCAATATCCCTTTTCTTCCTTTGTTTATATACCGTATAACGCATAAGCTCATACCTATGCTGAGAAAAAACAAGAACAATTTTCGAGTTGCAGCATGGTTAAGATTAAACTCCAAATGACTTGGCCGGTTCGGAATTAAGTATCATGACCTCATTGCCATACAGACAAAATTCAAATCACTGCGTTTGATTGGAAAACCATGGATTATTCATACAATAATGAATTTTTTGCTCTATTTTCTGCTCGGTATTTCCTTTTGTTTTCTACATGCATGGATATTCCTTGATTAAGCCATATATGCACAGGTTCCTGTGGAGAGCTCTTAATTCTGGACAAACAGCTTGCGCTTGTGCTATTCGCCTGGGAACGTAACGACCTTCCTTTCTGCAGTTGGGGATTTGAAGAAGAGTCCGGATAGCTCTACCTCTACTTTCGGTTGTGCCCTCAAAGGTTTGGGTCCTGTCACTAAAATCATTTAATATGTTAGTCTTCCTGATTTGTGTGATATCAACCGCTCAAATCCTTTTTGTCTTACTAAAATTATTTTTACCCTGGAGTCCAGCCGGCAATGAAATGGTCTAATTTCTTTTTTCTTTAATGATGCTAGCTAGCTATTCCAAAAAGGAAAAAAAAATGACTTGAAGCTAGCAGATGCACTAGAAAAAACAAACCAGCCAAGAAAACCAAATAAGAGACAAAATAAATGGGTCCCAAATAAGAAAGGCATCCGGGAAAATGAACATCAAACAAAATTAGGAGTAATTCCTAGCAATAATTAGGATGGGTCAGGTTGGGGGCAAGTTTTCAACCCGAAAGATTCTATTGTGGAGTTCAAATACTTAAAAATAGGGAGTAGGGTTTTGTTTTTTGTTTTTTTTAAAATTGATTCCCTTGGGTAATGACAGACATTTATTGTCATTTGAGCAGTGAAATTAGACAGATGGGTGGCATTGGTTCAGCGAGCACTTCAATTGATATTGAAGAGCTTTTGAAGGAAGTTCCAGATAGCTTGCAAACGACCTTGCCGGAAGAGATGTGTATCTACCATGTCCCGGTAGACATTCGTCAAGTAAATAAAGATGCCTATACCCCTCAGGTGATTTGTATAGGCCCAATTCACGAAAAGAATGAAAACCAAGTTATAAAAGAACTGAAGCGAAGATATTTCAAACAATTCTTTAACAGACTACCCGTGGAAAAACGGAAACCGGTTCTGGAGGAACTTGTGAAAACCATTACAGATGGTGCAGTTGAAATCCGCAATTGTTATGAAGATGCTGCATTTGAACTTTGTAAGGATCCAAAAGGTTGTGAAGTTAAAATCCGCAATTGTTATGAAGATGCTGCATTTGAACTTCGCAAGGATCCAAAGGATCATGAAGTTGAAATCCTCGATTGTTCTGAAGATGATTCTTCTAAACGTTGCGAGGATCAAAAGGTGTTTTGGAAGATGATTCTATGGGATGCTGTATTCATCTTTGAGCTCTTCTTGAAGAATAGAGAATTTAAGGAAGATAAAAAATCTCAAGGCAAAAAAGATAAAGACAAATCTCAAGGCAAAAAAGATACAGAGAAATACCAGGAGAAATATAAGTACGATTATATAATAGCTAAACCCTGGCTGAGATCTGCTGTGCAACGGGACCTGATATTACTCGAGAATCAGCTGCCGTTCTGGATTCTTGATGATTTATATGGTATTGTCTCCAAATACATTATAACCGGTTGCTCTTGTCTACCTAAAACCGATTGCTGTTGTCCATGTATAACTTTCCCGGAACTTACTTGCACGTTCTTTAAGAAGTACAACAAGAACAAAACCAGTCCTAAGAAACCATTACATTTCACTGATATGGTAAGATCTTTTTTTCTTCCCAAAGACCTAGACACCAAAGATCCAAACCCAAAAGACCCAAGTAGTCCCCCAATTAAAAAACTTTACAGAGCAACTAGGCTGCATCAAGCAGGAATGAAGTTCAAGCCGAAGCCAGATGAACATACCATAAAATCATGGAAGGAAGATGATTCTATCAAGAAAGGTGAGTTACATTTTCCAACCCTTGTGATTGACGATCAAACTGATTGTATCTTTCGAAACCTGATGGCGCTGGAGCAGTGTCATTATCCTTATGAAGCGTTCATCTGCGATTATGTTAAATTCTTGGATTTTCTTGTGGATACCCAAGAAGATGCAGATTTGCTCATTAAAAGTAAAGTTATTGTTAATAGGCTTGGAGAAAGTGATGATGTGGCTAAGCTGATTAACAAACTTTGCCAAGGAATCGCAGAAGTCTCTTCGTGCTATAACAGGCACGCCGAAGCTTTAAATGAATACTATGACAGCTGTTATAACAAGAGCAAGGCCTTCCTCAGAAGACAGTATTTCAAGAATGTTTGGATAGGCACTGGAACCGTTGTTGGATTGATCGTCCTGTTCATCACTTTGGGAAACTTTGTTCGATCTTTTTTTTAGTACTCAAGGTTCGATTGCTTCAGTGTCTGTACAATTCCTCCTTTCCTTTTCTTTAGCTAATAAATTTTACTTCACTTGTTTGATTCTAAATATAAAAGAATAATTATCAGTATTGTACTTTGTTGTAATCAACTTTAAGGAATAATATCTAGTGTGTCTGTATTTTTGTATCTATCTATCTACCTATCCATCCATCAACTACTGATTATGAGAAACTGATGATGGATTCCTATGTGGCGTTTGAGATACTCCTAGATGGACAGACAGGCAGGGACGATAAGCACACGAGCACCAGACGAGCAACTGATAACATTGCACAAAGCTTGTGAATCACCATCGGAATATATGACGATCCTTGTCGGTGGATCTTCATCGAATAACATTTTTCGTTGCCGGACTAGAACATGCCAACTCCAAACAACCACGAAACAGATAATACAAACATTAAACGTTCATACATGCCCAAGATTTGATATAAAGCCATCATATCACTATGGGTCCCCCGGACCAGCAGCCAGCCAAAAACTTGAAGTTCTTTAAATTCTGAATTTACAATGGTTAAATGGAAGCCTGGTTTTGTCCCAAAGATTGATGTTTTTTTGCTGCTTGTGCTTTTGCCAGGATTATATATAGCACGTCATATCCATGCTAAATTATCATTTAGAAAAAGAAAAAAAAATACCTCACATGTATAGGACTAATATGAAGATTGCCTTCTTGAAATTATCCAGAAGCTAGTAAAACTGAGTAGACTATCCATCTTTTATATCAAGAACTAGATGAAATTTGCACAGATTCAATGCTAGTAGACAGTGGCTCATAGAATGTGTTTAATACTCCACTCAATAAAAAAAGTTTAACTTATCAAAAGCCTACTAACCTTTCGGTCAAACCTAACTTAACCCCTAACTTTTTAATTTTCTGATTTTGATCCCTGAAACTAACAAGTCAAGGCAATGCACTGCCTCCTTGAGATTTTGTTGGCTTTTCTTTCATGGAGCCCTACTATTATATGAATCGAACATGAAATGTGATAGGTCCCAATCAAGCTATGACTATGTAATGCAGAATTTATTCTACTTCGGGTGAGAATTAACCTCAAGAATTGTATTTGAATGAAATAAGTTGCCCTTTTCTGATTTCCCAAAGAGTCTTTTTATACAGGAAAGAAACAAACAAACATTTCTAATTCTGAGATCGTATCCCTTAGAATCAGGACACTACCTTCTACTGGCAATCAGCCACTTTGGCATTATTGAAAGTCAAATAACTAATAGACCTATTCTTAAGCACGCATGCTTTGTGGGCATGACTAACAAGTTAGACCATGTCCTTGGTCACAGGTCCATGCGTGACAGCAAACAATTAATCGAAATACTTTGGGTTTTTTACTGCTACCCTTGCAGATCTTCGTGGTTTACTTCGTGGCTCATCAATACTCCCCCCTTGACACAAACCTTGTCCTCAAGGTTGAAATTCATGAACTTGTGGGGTAATTCCTGAGTGTTTTCCCATGTAGCATCATCACGTGGAAGCCGCTTCCATTGGATTAAACTCTCCTCAATAAATTTGGATCCACGTTTTACCCAGCGAGTATCTAACACACACTTCGGTTCCAGGAGCAATTCCCCATCATCTGCTACTGGAGGCAGGTCAATGTGAGTAGTAATGTGATCTTCCACTGTTTTCTTTAAAAGAGAAACATGAAAAACGGGGTGAATGCGAGAGCTGGGGGGAAGATGGAGTTTGTAAGCAACATTTCCAATCTTTTCTTCCACGAGATAAGGCCCATAAAATCTGCTTGCAAGTTTTTGATAAGCTCGCTTAAATACGGACTGCTGACGATAGGGATGTAGTTTGAGAAATACCCTATCACCAACTTGGAACTCAACATCTCTACGTTTGGCATCAGCCTGTTGTTTCATACAATTATTTGCAGCATGAAGATTGCTCTTAAGTTGCTGAAGCAGAGCATCTCGCGAAGCTAAGTTCTTGTCAACTTCGTGTACTGGACAAAATCCTTCATGGTACTAAGGAATCGTTGGTGGTGGTCTTCCATAGAGAGCCTGGAATGGGGTCATACCTGTTGAGGCATGATAGGTGGTATTGTACCAAAATTCAGCCCAAGGTAGAAATGAATACCATTTACAGGGTTGTTGGTAAGTAAAGCAACATAAATATTGCTCAATGCAGCGATTGACGACCTCCATTTGTCCGTCAGTTTGCGGATGGTAAGTTGAACTCATCTTCAATTTGGTGCCGGACAATTTAAAAAATTCTTGCCAAAAATGACTGATTAACACGGGGTCCCGATCACTCACAATAGACCGAGGCATGCCATGGAGCTTGACAATGCCAGTAATGAAAATTTCAGCCACCATTTTAGTGGTATATGGGTGCGCCAGAGCCAAGAAATGAGCCGATTTACTCAATCTGTCAACAACAACCAGAATTGTAGTTTTGCCAGCTGAGGGGGGAAGACCAGCAATAAAATCCATCGTAATGTCATCCTAAACTTGACACGGAATTGGAAGAGGTTGCAAAAGACCTGCTGGTGACAGTGTGTCATTTTTAGTGCGTTGGCAGATTTCACATGCTGCCACATACGTCTTCACTGCTTGGAACATGGAGGGCCAAAAGAATTGCTATGCCAACCGTTTGTAGGTACGTAAGACACCAGAATGGCCACCACTGGGAGAGTCATGGAATTCATGGAGCAACTGGGAAATTATTTGGGAATGTGGTGGCACCACCACCCAATTCTTGTAGCAGACCAACCCATTACGCCAGCTGTAGGGAGCCCCGGGATTTGCAGTAGCCTTGTTGCTGATTGTCAACATGTAGGGGTTGCCGCGAGCCTCATCTTTGATTGCGTCCCATAATGAAGTGTGAGAGACAAATAAATTATCCAGGCGTGGACTGCCCAGTACCCGTGAGAGAGCATCAGCTGCATTGTTATCCCGACCTGGTCTATAAATTATCTCATAATCATAACCAAGCAGTTTTGTTACCCATTTTTGTTGCTTAGGTGTCACGATACGTTGATCCAACCAATATTTGAGGCTGCGCTGGTCAGTTTGAATGAAGAACTTCCTTCCCAGCAGAAATGGTCTCCATGTTTGAATGGCATGAATGATGGCCAGCATTTCTTTAGCATACACCGACCATGATTGTTTGGTAATACCCAATGCGTGGCTCATGAATGCGATAGGCTGCCCTTGTTGACGCAAAACAGCCTCGATGCCAGTACCAGACGCGTCTGACTCAATGGTGAAAGGTTCATTGAAATTGGGCATCGCAAGTGTAGGTGTTGTTGTCATGGCAGTTTTGAGTTCTTGAAATGCTTTTTCAGCTGCATCAGACCACCCGAACTTGCCCTTCTGGAGAAGACTGGTAAGAGGCTGAGCAATGAGTCCATAGTTCCGAACAAATTTCCGGTAATAACCTGTAAGGCCTAAAAAACCACGTAATTCGGAAACATTAGTAGGGCGAGGCCAATTTAGCATCACTGTAATTTTGTTTTGATCCACCTTGACTTCTTGGGAAGTCACAATATCCCCCAAATATTCCAATTCTTGCAAACCGAAAGCACATTTACTGAATTTGACAAAGAACTGGTGTTGCCTTAAAATTTCAAATGCCTTCGTAACATGTTCAAGATGCATGCTCAAATTGGGGCTATAAATTAAAATGTCATAAAAAAAGATTAGTACAAATTTACGCAAGTAAGGGCAGAAAATAGAATTCATAATAGCTTGGAAAGTAGATGGAGCGTTACAAAGACCAAAGGGCATAACCAAGTATTCATAATGACTATTATGAGTTCGAAAGGCATTTTTAGGGATATCGGATGGATGTACTCGTACCTGGTGGTATCCTGCTCGTAAATCAAGTTTGCTGAAATAATTAGCTCCATAAAGTTCATCGAGCATGTCATCAACAGTGGGGATAGGAAACCTATCTTTGATGGTTACAGCATTAAGGGCTCTATAATCAGTACAAAACCGCCACGAACCATCTTTTTTCTTTACCAACAAAACAGGAGATGAAAAAGGACTAGTACTAGATTTTATTAGCCCCAATTTTAACATATCATGAACTTGTTTTTCGATTTCGGCTTTTTGAAAGTAGGCATACCTATAGGGCCGCACGTTGATGGGCGTTGTCCCCTCCTGCAAATTGATGTGATGATCTACTTCTCTTGTGGGTGAAAGTTGAGTGGGCTCTTGGAATAAATCTGCAAAGTCTTCCAATACTTGTTTCAGCTCCGGATTGACATTCTGTTCTTGTGGATTAGCTGAAGATTGCATGTAAATGGCAAACATCGAACTCCCTTGATGCACATCTTTGGCAATAGCTTTCCTAGCTGTGGGCTTAATTGAGGTACCCATCCCCTGCAGTACATGATTTTGGTTGCACCACTGAAATTCCATTGTTAATTTCTTCCAATTACATATGACAGTACCCAATTGTTCCAGCCAATGAACCCCTAAGACCACATCTAATCCAACTAAAGGCAGGGCATACAACGTGAGGATAAAAGGAATACCCTGGAGTGAAATATCGACGTTTTCAAACCTGCCTTGACATTGTAGTGGTCTGCCATTCGCCACGCGCACATTGAAGGAGTCTGTTGGAATCACCGGCAATTGCAGCAGACTAGCTACTTTCTCGCTGATGAAGTTGTGCGTAGATCCGCTATCAATGAGAACAACAATCTCATAGGGTCCAATTTTGGCCAACACTCGCATGGTCTTATATGCCGATAATCCAGTCAGCCCATGCAAAGATATTTCAGGTTGAAATTACTCCGAACAGTCAGCTTCTTCTGAAGATTCACAGCAACCTTCTAACAATAGTAGTTGTGGCCCTTTGCATCTGTGACCAGGGGTAAATTTCTTTTCACAATTAAAACATAAACCCTGTGCGCGTTTCTTCTGCATTTCATCCCATGAAAGTCGTTTCATGCCTGGATTTGTTTTGAATCTGTTTGGTGGAGCGTAGTCTTGCATGACCCGAGGCATGGATCGTGCACTTCGTCGTTGGTGGTTCAACTGTTCATCTCGCATTCATGCAAGGCTACTAGTTTCCTTTAATGACTTTGGTTTAAACATCCGAATGCCATCAGCTATTTCGGGTTTGAGGCCACCCATGAATGTCCCTACTAAAGCCTTCTATGGCCATCCATGCACCCGATTACCCAAACATTCAAATTTTTTATGATACTCGCGCAAAGATCCCTCCTGTTTGACCTTAGATAAGGCCTCATCGAAGTCCTCACATTCGGTAGGGCCAAATCTTGCCCACAGCTCTTCCTGAAAAATGCCCCACGTTACCTCCCTGTCTTCTTCTCTAAAAGATCGCCTCAGCCACTGCCACCATTGATTAGCTTCACCTTGTAAGTGGAACGATGTTAGAGACACCTTTTGAGCTTCAATGGTTCCTTGGAATTCGAAGAATTGATCCACTCGAGTGAACCATTCCGTCGGGTCATCTCCTGAAAATCGTGGAAACTCCAAACTTGCTAGTTTCGAAGATAACAATGGTCGTCCACCTTCTGTGACATCTCTGGACTCTTCCCTTAAGGAACGGGGATGTCCATTGGGAGAACTGGTAGTAGGGTCAGAAGGATTGGTGCCCACTGTGTTGTTAACTGATGCATTTAGATTGGATAGCATGACTTCAAAGAGTTTGCTAAGAACGTCTTCAATGTGGTGCAACTTGTCAGTTACACCTGCTTCCATGCGGCTGAAATTGTTTTGCAGCCCACCCAAGCTAGCTTCTAAATTTTCAATATGCTTTTTATTTGTTCCCATAGCTCTGATACCAATGATAGGTCCCAATCAAGCTATGACCATGTAATGCAGAATTTATTCTACTTCGGGTGAGAATTAACCTCAAGAATTGTATTTGAATGAAATAAGTTGCCATTTTCTGATTTTCCAAAGGGTCTTTTTATACAGGAAAAAAACTAACAAACATTCATAATTCTGAGATCGTATCCCTCAGAATCAGGACACTACCTTCTATTGGCAATCAGCCACTTCGGCATTATTTAAAGTCAAATAACTGATAGACCTTTTCTTAAGCACATAGACCTATTCTTAAGCATGCATGCTTTGTGGGCATGACTAACAAGTTAGACCATGTCCTTGGTCACAGGTCCATGCGTGACAGCAAACAATTAATCGAAATACTTAGGATTTTTTACTGCTACCCTTGCAGATCTTCGTGGTTCACTTCGTGGCTCATCAAAATGACTAAAGAACAAATGATATATAGGGACTATATTGAAACAAATAATAGATAGAAGAGAGTGCGCTTGCAACGAGCTAAATGAGGGTAACGGGACTTCAAGCTATGCGTTGGGTGCATTCTGCATCAGGTAGTGTTTGGCTTGATGGCACTAGTGGCATTGTTTGGGTAAGAAGATTTTGTTGGTTCGAGGTGTGTTTGACATTGCGTTTTGAAAGTGTTTTTGAAAAAATATAAATTTTTTTTTATTTTTTTACTTTAAATTAATATTTTTTTATATTTTCAGATCATTTTAATATGCTGATGTCAAAAATAATTTTTAAAAAGTAAAAAAATATTATTTTAATATATTTTAAAATAAAAAATACTTTAAAAAACAACAGTTATTATACTTTCAAATTCACTACGGTGGCTGGAGCTTAGCTATTGAACCTCAACACTCTCTGTTTTCCTTTTTACTTATCTACTAGGTTTTTATGTGTTTTGACGTGTAATAGAAGGGTAGTGTTTATAAATTACGTTTGATTAGTGTCTTTAAAGGGGAAAAAAAAACATATACAAAAAGGGTAGAAATGTGTTTGATTAGAAGGATGAATACAGAAAAATAAAATAAATTTGTTTTTATAGTGAATTTTTATCCATCTAAACAAGAGATCTCTAACCAAACACTATTTCTAGTGTATCCTATGTCATTTTAAGGTTTTTCATTTTAGATTTTTTTAAATATATTTTTAAAGAGAAAAAAGTGAGTTGAACAGACAAGCTTAGCGTGTGTGACGAGGCTATTTGAAGCAGACCCACGTACCTCTTTTTTATCTTTATATATATATATATATATATATATATATATATAACTAGAAGAAATTTATTGAAAAACACCAAATTAAGGCGGGAATAAGGAGATACACATCTGCAAAGGCACACAGTTATAAAAAGGAACAGGGAGAAGAAGAATAGGCCAACAAACCACAAGAAAAACAGACCAACAGCCCTAATATGCAGGATTGCCTCCACATAGAAACAGAGCTGCCAAACTAAACTACCAAAACTAAAACAATCAGACCATCACCTACGATTTTAAAAGAATATAAGAGGTCTTTAGACCAAGCACCAACTAAATCAGTCATTGCCTCTACTTTATGTGAGATATCCAAAATACCTCTTTTGAACAACATACTACGGATGTTGATTTTGTTGATGATAGCTATCCAACAAAAAACCTTTACTTTAGATGGGACGATTCCTCTTCAAATCCCAGCAAAGATGAAGATAGTGTCAATGGAGGGATTGGAGCTTAATAACCCGCAAAGAGATTTATCTAAGAATCTGTCTGTAGTGTTGTTTTTCCAAATTAGTTTATTCTTTATATCTTTGTCAAAGTGCACCTTCGAAAGAATTACATACATTTGATCTAATAGACCAATGTTTCTTTCACAAAGGTCTAGTCCAGGAGAAGAACCAGAATCATTCATCACCATCCCACATTTCCATCTTATCGAGGCTTGCTATAGGAAACTGTTCTGTCAAACTACCATTATCGATCTAAGCGTCAAACCAAAATTTGATGATGAGGTGGACGATGACGACGATGCAAGTTATGATGTGGTACCTGAATTGGATGATGCCTCACTCGATGTGTAAGAAATCAAGAAAATATATAAAGTCTAAAAGGTAGAGTTGCCACTCAATTTTTTTAAAGGCAAAAACTAAGAAAAGTTTAGAGTTTGACGAGGATATAACGGGAATTCAAGCTGTGCATTGGGGGCGTCCTACATCGGGTAGTGTTTGGATTGGTGGCGCTGGGATCACCTACGGAAGAAGATTATGTTGGTCCTCCTCATGTTGTTAGAAGTCGGCTGGAGGTTAGCAGTTGAGCTTCAACACACCCTCTCTCTGTTTTTTTTTTTACCTTGTCTGCTAGGTTCTTACGAGTGTTAGCTGGTAGGAGAAGGGGAGTGTCCATTAGAGTGCCCCCAAGTCGTTTATGTTTTCCATTTTATATATTTTCTTTATATATTTTTAAGGAATAAAACAGGAGCTGGGCTGAGCTTCTTGATTTGTTTTCTTTTTTGATTGGAAAAAAAAATTAGGTGATGGACCGATGATGTGGAGCTTTTTTTCGGGAGTATGACCATCCAGGCAGGAAGAGAGTTTTTCTGGAGGATTACGATTACACCATGGGGAATCTTGGCGTATCCTTGTTGT
>Ga0325404_1002475_pt1 | contig 19796 bp, 11 predicted proteins | sample PopdelMetagenome_18_FD_205664 | JGI IMG/M metagenome (GOLD analysis project Ga0325404, IMG submission 205664) | Populus deltoides microbial communities from Bellville, Georgia, United States - Xylem-Control-R1 | ecosystem: Host-associated > Plants > Phyllosphere > Stem > Wood/Secondary xylem... | reverse complement strand
TATTTCCCAAAAATAAGAATTTTAATTCAATTATAACCATCGTACGTACACCACATGATTCCACAACGCTTATGCTCTGCATGTATCCCAGATCACGTTAGATTTCCAAGCGAGAGATACTACACGTTCAAGTTAAAATTATCAAAAACAGAAAGAGCTAGCGCATTTACACAGACTTTCTTGAATCAAAATAGTTTTTCCATATGAAACTCGCCAAGTTTTTCTATCACTTCACATAGAAGTAGATCAAGGATGTGCTGCCAAACTCCACAAAGATCTCTTCAAAACATTCAGAATGGAATGTGTTCTTCCTTTCCCACCTTGACTCTTTAGCATCTTCTTCTATCAACCTGCAGAAATTTCTTGCAACTTCTGTGTAGTGTTCCTTACCGTGATTATTACATGTTCCAGAGTCCTTTTTATTGTTTTCCTTTGGCTCATCTTCAACATTGTTGAGCATGAGATCAAGAAAATTAGGTGAAGATTTCTTCTTCGAGAACCTCAAAGTCCATTCGCTATGTATCACCTGATTGAAATCAAGTAAGAAAAGGAAATAGCAACGTTAAGAACATCAAATTAATTTGACGGGTTCATAATAAAGACAAAATCCATAAATTAAGAACAAATAATGCTTAATTAGAAACTAACTAGGTCAAGGTATATTGCGTCATGAGCCAAAAGTTCACTGAGACCAAGGAGAGAAATCTTGCTTGAATCTTCTGAGAAAAGAACGTAGACATCATGATCTTCTTGATTTATTAACTCCGGTGTTCTCGCTCGATGATGTTGTGCTTGTGCTAAATCCAAATAAAGCAAGTAATCCATGAAATTCACTACACTACTGGCCGGAGCTTCAACATTGGCATCGCCAATCTCCGGCTTTTTTTAAATGATTGAAAAACTCTACAGTAATGGAATTTTTATGGTATGATCTGATGGGTGTGTTTGGTGACTGCCCTTGCACAGAAGAAGCCACATTATGCCTGAAAAAACCCTAGAAGCCTCCTAACAACCAACAGAAGAGAGGGGGAGTTGTTCCCCAGTTCAACCACCCTCTGTGCTTCCTTCCAAGAAAAGGCCTCTTATTTCCAAGCCCTTCTTTTGTCTTTCGTCCCTAAATTTAACATAACTTCATGTCATTTATGTTAAATAAACCATCTCTCTTGCTTCCTGCTCTTACAGCATGGTGATCATACAGTGTGTCACGAGAATAAAACCTCAACTCAATGCCTGCTGCTAAACCATGACAATAACAGCAGCTTATCCAGCTCACTGCTTTTGCCTTAATGCTTGTAATCCTCGTTCACAAATCAAACAGACATTGTGAAATCCACGAAAGAATGCCAAGTTGTGAATTTGACTTCTAATGGATTTTAGCAACGTTCCACTTCACACGAGGAATCACAAGGCAATCACAGATATGGCAATGCCAGCCTATTCAAGTAGAGACCTAAAATTCATGCATCTTAAAGAAATTGTGTTGGTACATTAATAGAAACCTTCTTTCCATGTCCACTGATGGCGATGACAAGAAAAAAAAAACTTAGTTGTTTAGCAGAATAACAAGGTAACAGAAGCATAGACAAGAAAGACATGGAAAGAAACATGAACTTCAATTAATATGAACTGAAAATCATGCATCTTAAAGAAATTGTGTTGGTACATTAATAGAAACCTTCTTTCCATGTCCAATGATGGCGATGACAAGAAAAAAAAAACTGAGATGGTTAGGCGATGACAAAACCAAAAAAAAACTGAGATGGTTAGCAGAATAACAAGGTAACAGAAGCATAGACAAGAAAGACATGGAAAGGAACATGAACTTCAATTATTATGAACTGATTCTGTACATGTACAACTAACAAAAACTATAGCCTATTATCCTCGAAAACAATTAAATACCCCCCCATATACTCACCAACTTAAATTCTCACATACAAAACAGAAAGGACTTTTATCACTCATCGTCTGCCTACTGACATGAAATCTTCCCACCACAAACCAAAGACAAAACCCCCGATATGGAAAATTTGCATTTGATTGGACCCTTCTCAATTCTCACAAGCACAGACCTTTGTCTCTGCATCTTGACCTTCATGTTGATACTACTAGAAGCTTCTTATTGTGTCCACTCGGTCAATAACATCCAAGGCCTTGATCCAGTCTATATCAAAGTTGATGACAGGAACAGAAGATGGCCTTCTAATGGGAAATGGATCTTTTCTAGTTTCGCCCATTGGCGAGTGGCTACTACTTTTACTCAGCCGGTGATGCTTGCTTAACCTGGTTTTTGCAGTATCAAATTCCTGACTCTTGCTTATCCCAGGTGTCTTTTTCCTCTTACTCACATCCCGAAGCATCTCTTGGTCTTCAATTGTCAATGTGGGGGAAGGGGAGCTTGGCTTTTGTGTAGACAACTGAATTGTTTTCTCATTTGGGGACCGAATTGGAGATTTAACAGGAGATCTGGAACCATTGCCAGCTCTTACTTGGCTGACAAGATGGTGAAGCCAAACCACCAATTCAAGAATATAAGTTTCAGTCTTCTCCTTGTCTGCATGGTGTAGTGTCTCTATCCTGAGCAAGTCGGTCTGTCCAGTAGGTTTACGATTCACCTCAGACCTGAAGAATTTGTCGTAAGAACTCAACACGGGTGAGATAATAGGAAAGAGAACGAGCAGATTTGGAACTCACCCTGTATTCGCCCATTCTCCAACCCAACCAAATCCATGATGAGCTCTGGTTAAGTGCATGCAAAAATGTCAGCACAAGATAAATAATTGGAAACAAACGAAGAGGAGAAGAAATATAAGTTCAATACATTAGTATGTTAACAAAACCACAAAATCTGTAAAGAAGTTTTAGCTCCTGCTTTAAAATCTTCTGTTCACAAGGACCATACAGTTGGGGTACATTGATTAGCGGATGGGATTATACTGGATGTGACAAGGTTGTAACATGTGAGGAGGTAGAACAAAATTTGGGTATGGGACATGAGAAAAGCTGCTTTTCATCCTGTCCCATGTGCAAATCAAACACCAATACAAGTCAAGTTGTCCTGCCATGTCTTGTCCAGTCCCATGTACCAAACACTACCTAACTTCACTAGAGTAATAATTTGTTAGATTATGATTACTATTAGTATTAGTGGATAAAAGGATGCGCATGCCTCTGAACATTAAATGGAATTGAGCAGATCGTAAGATGAGGTATCAGAAGGTACAGCCCAGCCAAGGTAGAGAAATTTAGACTGAGCTGGCATCTTACTTGGTTGTGTTAGTGGCAATAGGAACAAGCCACTGCAAAGTTTTCTCCATTTCAGCTTTGATTTGTGAGACTGTAAGCTGCAAGAACATTATTTGAAATATTAATTATATCAATGCATAAACAAGAAAATGGCTAGAAGTGAAATCTCAATGAGCAAGTCAGTCCCAAGGCAACATCGAATGATACCTCTTCGTTAACTTGAAATGACAATAATTTAAAGCGCAAAGCAGATTTGATATTTGGTGGCAGCCCCTGGTACAAAGCATCCCTTGTATTTGGAGGCACAGAACTTGATCGGGACACCTGATCACATTAAGGCATTAGCTCAGACAAACAAAAAAGCCAAGAAGAAGAAAAACAACAAGCAACAATTAGATAAGAGCTTCAGGACTGCAACCCTGGTTAAGGCAACATTGAAAAACTCAGAAGCTGACATTTGAGATACAGAACCAAAATCCTTAATAGCAAAGATAAAAGGGTATCAAGTCTGGTGAAATCATAAACTCACAAGAGTATCAATTTGAGTGACAATGTTTGCATAATGCAATGCAAGACCAGCAGGCCCCAATTTTTTATGGTTCGAAGAACTTTTTACTGGTCTATCGCCATCTGCAAGTGAAAACATCAGTTAATGAAACCACAAATAGCCAGATAAATTTCATATCACTTCATTGTCCCAAGCAAGAAAACAAAGAGAAGAGGTATATATATGTGTGCATATATATATAATTAAAAATTGCCAATAACAAGAAATCCTAAACCCTGTTTGGATTGCTTACCAGCACTGCCAAAAGCTTCATGAATCTCCAAATGCAAGAAATGGACAATATCTACCAACTTCTCCATCACCTACGTAAACAGGATGTTAGATTTATGTTGCAATAACACTAAGAACAGTCAATGAAAAAGAACAAAAAGATTTATTGTGTAGCTATCACTTGACAGATACAGAATATGCAAGGTCCATCCAACATTAGGAGTGCACTGCTGCATCCTTGTGGTAGGATCATAAACACAATGATCAACAAGGGTGAATCATCGATGTATGAAACACTAAAATAAGGCCATATTTGTCTCCAATATGCCTCTAGAACTGGCACCACCAGCCACCTCAATGCATTACTGCTTCATACCTCTTCCAAAATCTTAGACCAAAGCGACTTCTTCTTCAAACTTTTCACATGCTTGCTTTGGCTCTTTAACTCTGCCCTCAAAATAGCAAGACTGTCCCCTACAAATGAATTAATCGCAATGAGACAGCATCACTTTAGAATGTTAATGTTGATCAAAATCAAGAAAATGTGAAATAGAAACAAACATCCCTAAGGGAAAAGATTAAAAAAAATAATAAGAATAATAAGAATTAAAGGGGGAAGTTCAAAAAATTAAGGGGTGCAATTGATGCATTTTTATTTGGACCTATGTGAAAAGAAAGAAAAAAATATATAACGACTAAAGAGGGGAGTTCAAAAAATTAAGGGCTTCTCCATAACATAACTTCACAAAGGGGACACAAGGAGCAAGCTCAAGCATAGAAGGGTTGCACTCCTTTCTCGAAAATATTTTATTCTGGTCAATATTATGGGCCAATCAAATGAGAATCAAAGCAAAATGAAACTTAAACTGCAATTCACCTCTTTGAGCAGCATTTGTTTTATCATCTTCCTGAAGCTTACGGCGGTAATCTTGTTCAAATCTGTCCAAGGCATGCATTTCATGATACAGTTCCTGCAACCCAAAGGAAAAATCTCTTCATGAGGAAATTTACAAGATAAGCTTAAGAGAAGTACTAAGCATGAAATTGTATGGGTGGATATGATAATGAGCTGAAATTAAACTGCAGGAATACATTTCTTATCAATGCTGAATAGATATGGATGTACCACATCTCATGCAAGATTAAAAATTGGCAGCATATGAAGGAGAAACAAATCAATAGCATAAAACACAAATAATGCACTAGCCGCACATAAAGCAGACTCTAGATGCCCACAGATGACTTCAGTACAACATATTTGGACCGTTGATATAAAGTTACTCAGTTATGTTCAAATCACAGCATTTGAAAAGTATTTGTATTTTGTTCTGAAATTTGTCATTAGATGATCAAGGAGAACAGTTTAAAATTAAGTTTATAACATCTTTCATTTTTCAAGAGCATTTTGCTCAATGACCATGTTGTGAGTGAAGATATTGTTCTTGGCTGCAAATCATCGTAGAGTATAGAACATCTTAGGATGTTGCAAAGAGTTTGCTTTTTGGTGTTTTTCTCTTCCTCCCCACATTAATCACGGCCAAAAGGAAACGAGGGATATACAATAGAACTGAAAAAACTGAAAGTCACACTCCCTTTCAAATTAGAATGGGTGTGGTACATCCAAATCCTTCTTTTGCAGACAACACTTCCACCAGCACAAAGAAAGAAAGAACATTGTTAAATGTTTTCTAATCATCACACCTCGATATGCAATATCTGCTGAAATTTAGGGACAGTTATATACTATAGTATTGTTAAATACTCACTGCTGTATACTGAACCAAATTCATCAATTGTTGCATAACTGTCTCTGCTTCATCCTTCAATTGCATTTCAGGTGTCAATTCTGAACCCAACCTAAAAAATCATATAGAATGACTGAAATATAAGAACCTTATTTCAAATATTCTGAAGAATAATCAATATAAAACAGATGCAATTAGCATTACTTTTCAAGATAACGGTCCAAGTTGTGCCACTGAGGATCTTTGCAACGGTTTCCAAAACGCACCACTTCTCCAGAAAAAACTTTCAGTTCTTCTCTGTCATAATTGTGTAGCGAAATGATTAATATTTCTTCTACAAGTTTTCTAGGCAATGCTATAAGATCACTGTAATAAAATGTATGAAAATCTGTTTCAAATTAAAATAGAAATTTTGGTAATATCAACCTCTTATCGGCTGCTGCTAGCCTCAAGAGTTCATCCATATCTCTAGATATTAGATTTTGCACCCCCTCTGAGGGAAGCACAACTTCTTTTAAATGTCTAATGTTCTCTTCCGAAAGGGATTGCATTAGATTAGCACCCTTAACAATTGTGTTTGCAACTTCAAAAGCTAAAATTGAAATCTTATCCCCTTTTGTCGTCAGCCCTGAGGTAAACCCACTGCTAGGATTTAAATTGGTCATGCTACTACCAAGTGTGTCCAATACATCGTATGCCTTTCCAAGCCCAGCAGTACCAGCTCTGCCTAACAGTGAACTCACTTCTGAGACCTGCAACACCAAAATAACCAGCTTTTTTAATTGAGCAAATTTCTGATACACAATTCCACAGAGCAACTTACAACATCTATCTATTATCAGTGTGCGTGTGTGTGCGTGCACGTGTGAAAGAAGATCCTATACTGAAGTATTGCAGTGTGGACACATGAATTAGCTCCATGAGCATTGCCAAGTACATGATCATACCATGCATGAATTTGATAATTATATTATAAGATGCAATGTATTAGGAGATAGAGGATTAGGAGCATTTAATAACATATGATGAAAAAATCATCTCCTAGAACAAGAAAATGCACCAATTTCTACTTACAAATAACACACACCGACTCTTACAAAAAAAAAAAAAAGGAATCATCTAGTTTTTTATTAGATGCACATTAGATGATTTTGTTTTTCAATGATTGATTACTTAAAGATTTTAGTTGTCATGCTCCATTTGGTTGATGAGCCATGCACATATAGGACCATGATTTCTGTTTTTTTTTCTTTTTTATTGCTTTGTACTCCAAAATGGCTTCAATGCTTCTTGAACCTTTCACCTTCTTTCAGATGTACTAAACCACACACATGCTTCATTTATTTATCAACATTCAATTATTTTTCTTTTCAACTCCTATATGCTTATATAAGAGTGAAATGTTTAAACCATAACATTATGGACACTTTCACTATATTGTTATTTTATTTACTAATGTGGCGATACACAGAAGGATGTTATGTTATTCATGTAATCAAATAAGTAGAACTTTAATAATTGTTAATTCCCGTGATTATATAGATGTTATTTATCAAGGAAGTGACTTTTTTTGAATAAATTTAAAGGTATTCACATTTGTGCTTTAGAAAATATACACATTATAATATGGTAGAACTAATGTCTACACGGTTCAGTAGCAAATAACTAAAAAGACCTATGTCAATGTTATGAGGCATTCAGAGAAGTCGCATTTTTCTCCATTCAATCAAAACTATGAACTCTATGTAAAGCATCGTTTTTAATAATTTTCACCAGAATCCTTAAATTTACTGTGTGAACACATGGGTAACTAGTGCATAATAAACTGCAAACAACTACATGAAAGGTGCAATTGCCTAACAAAAAAAAATCTAGTTTAGAGCACTAACAAGTCTTTCAGATGACACAAACAAAACACATTTTCTTTCTTCTCTTATATTCTTTATCGTCCTCCTACTCGAGTTATCTAGACATGTCAAGCTTAGCTGCATGTAAACAGAGCACTCCAATTCCAAGCAAAACCTATGTTTAAATAATTATGTAACTTCATTGTTTGTTACCTTTTTGTTCCTGAAATCAAGTTTCCCAAGTAATTGATTTATAAAATGCCTTCATTTCTCAAATATATTTCAGGCTCCTGATTCGACAATAATGTGATATTGAGGCAGTCAATTAAGAAATAAGCCCCAACTCAAGGACAACTTAATGAAACTTAAAACATTTAACAAAACTAAAATCAATGACAATGCCATCCTCCTTCGTGTTTTAATTCTTGATGGAATAGACTTTATGAACGCAGCAAAGAAAAGAGACTTTATGAGGGAATTGCATAAAAAAGCAAGGGGAAGGAAAACATGAATGCTTAAGCAGCCAGAATTGGATACTTGTAGACATGATCCCAATAAGCATGTGCACCACTACAAATATTCTTACAATTCTTGTCCTCCTTCAAGCTCCAACAGAAGCAATATTAACATCCTTAGAATAATAATACTTTTGAGCCGAAAATTCCTCTCCAACTGCTCCCCAAATCTAGCAACATATTAGGAACTTAAGCAGCTATAAAAGAAGGAGAATACATGGAAGTCCTAGGTAAAAATCAATGAAGATAGTTCATTATTTGCCATCTCTATAGCACAAATAAAACCAGCCAAGAATAAATTTCTTCCTCTTTGACAGTCTCTCATGAAAGAATACAAGACATAACTGCCTCCATGGATAGAAAGTACGTAGGAAGCCTGCTCACTAGGCACTATTCCACAAGAATGTTCTATTCAGCCATCACCTCAAACCTTGGAAAACTTTTTCATTATGATGATTCTTCCTAGTATATATGGTGCACACCATATCCACCTTCAACACAAACAGGCAATTAAAAGCACCTTCACCAACTCCAATTTTGCATGTCAAGAAATATGTAACTCTCAAGGCATCAGAGAAAAGGGATTTTAGGTTACAACAACTAATTAAAAGTTTGGCCCTCAACAGAACACAATAATAGAGACAAAGGATCCAAATAGCCAATACTACTAATTTGAGACCAAGGGTTAGCATTCATGTATCCCAGGCAATATATGAGAGTTTCTCCCACATGCTCCAACATAGAATACTCCCAACACAAGATCCTACCTTTAAAGGCTCCACCAGCATGATGCCCCATCATAAAGTAGAACCTATTGTCCTTTACCTTAAAAATGATAAGTTTAGAAAACTTATTACCCACTTCTGATGCTTCCACAAAAGTGAAACCCAACAAAGTTTCCAAACCAGGAGACACAACCCTGCCTCTCTCCAGGCTCAACATTGCTTAGCCATCACCAACTTTTAAAAGCTCTCCCTGTGCAGTAAGCCTCTCCACATCAAGTTTTGATAAAGCTCTATTAAACATGTACAGCCTTCTCACACACAACCAATCAGCTTGAATGGAGAGATGTGCCCTTTTCCCCAATTTATGCCTGATCATCCATGACATTCCACTGTGCATAAAATCTCTCCACAATTTCTCAAATCCTTTTCATGGACCAAAAAGGGTGGGTAAAATAGACAAAGTTGGTAAACAGAGAGTACTCTTAATCAAATAACAATGCCCCTCCACCCTTTACCCCCTCCCCAACAAACATTGAAAGTTTCAAACTTCCCAGCTCTTCCTTTTCTTTGCATGAAGGAATCTCATGCGAGCTCCTCAAGGGAGGACCGCATGTCTTCAGATAAAGATGCCAAATTTGATTCTCACTTGATATCAGAAATAGCAGATAACATCCCCCATTTAGAAACTTAAATCTCATCCAGTGAAAGAATGCACTCTTTCTCAAATTAGCCCCATATCATATTAGATAACCCAAACCAAGGAAATATTATCACATGTAATCAACTTAGCATTGCAAAACAATAAAGGATTGTTCGCAAATAATAAATTTGAAATCAGCAAATCATCGGACTTAACCCCCCGACAGTTTTCCACGTATATCTGAAACACTCTACTTGAGGCTTTCATCATACGGCAAAAAGAAAATGAAAATAGGAGGTGATGGATGCCCTTGAATCAAGCCTCTCAAATAATAAAGAGGCCATACATAAATCAACTAGAACTTTTAACTCTTCTAAGGTATGACAGGAGGCACAAAATAATACAGAGAGAAACGACAGACAATTTAATCTTTGTTCCCCACAGCCAGGAATCGCTCATTACAACTTCTTTTTTCAAATAACACAAGGATCCAAATCCAATGGGATTTGAATTTCTAAACAACTCATGATAAAGGAGATAAATGGGCATAGAAAAAGAGTGGCATGCTCATTCAACTTGCTGTCTGGCCAATGCATTCAAAGTTTCTGACCAGAAGTTAGTAGTTATGAGAATTGACAGAAAAAAAATTTGCATTTCATAAAATAAAAATTAGTTTTACATATTTCGTGATTTGGTTGCAGCTTTTAACAATCTTCATTCTAATGAGTCCTAATCTTCAGTGACATGGTGATGGCCTCATTTCAGTGGTATAATCTATGCTTCAAAATTCATAGTTAACAAGCATAAATACCAGGAATGCATGTCAAGTAAACACTTTATACTACGACTTATGTTACAAGCTATATCACAGATTCAACTGAAAACATCACATAGGAAACTCCAGACTGAAGAGAAGGAATTGATAATAATTTGACAAAAAGTAAACAACATACAAATTAGGCTAACCTTTGCAACAGCTGCCTGCTTGGACTTGGTTGATCCGGATTTATTGGATAGAGCCCTTGACAAACGAGGAATCCCATCATCAATGTCATCTGGATTCACCTCATATTGAACCACGGTCACTTCCGGAAACGAAAACGGTTCTCGTAGCTGCTTATTATCCACGTTCTCCACAATTGGAGATGGATTTGCATTGCTATCTATTTTCAATTCACGAGTCTGATAAACCAAACCAGACCCATGACTAAAATGACCATTCAACTGCGGAAAGCCTCCACTGGGAGCATTATCTACAGTCGAGCTCCTCGAGCAAAGCCCCCCCATTGTGATGATCACAAAAATATTCAATTATCGTTCCAAAGTTCCATACAAAGGGTAAAAACTTGTTATTTACAAGAATCAGAAAAAACCTTTTATCAAATTACACTCAGGAGCTCAAAAATGAAGCGATTGCTAGCAAATGAAGAGCCCCCTTAATAAGTTCACCAAAGAATTGTTCTAGACCACTTCGAAGCCGAAAATGTAGTTCCTTGTTACATCAAAATCACCACAATACCAGTTTTGATCCCTGCGGCAGTTCCAATCCATTAACACCACCACCCCACCAAAACTGTAAACCAAGAAAACAACTCGCCAATAAGTTCCTACTTATAAATCAGGAAAGAAAAGAAACAACATGATCAACATCAAATCAAAAGGACTTGTACTATCAAAATTAAAAGGAACAAAACAACCCAGTTCAAAACTTTTAAAACAGGATTAGTACAAATTCAAGAACACTAAAAAAAATGACAACAGAATCAAATTAGCTTATGTGCTGATGAAAACAAAAACAACCCAAAACTACAGTCAAGAGAAAGCATCAATCTTTACTGGAGAAACACACAGACCTAAACAAATGCATTAAATTTGCATCTAATTCAAAACAAAACAGGAAGACAAACTTACCAGTTTGATAGGTAGAGATCTGTGATAGACGATATAAAAAGATTGCGACTTGTGCTTTATTTTTTCAAGTAAATACAGAATAAAACAAGAAACAGCCCAGGAAAAAGAAATGATGATGAAATAAAGAGATCAGTAAGTTAAGTACATATACAAAGAGGGTTTTGGAGAGAGAGTCTAAGCGGCTATGGGACTGTTAACAACCAAATCATAGCAAAACTAGTACAATAACTAGCAGAGAGAGAGAGAAAGGGAGGGGGGTCAAAACTCCACTTGCTGCTGCTGCGAGCAAGCTTACACACTCATTTAGTCATAGCTACTTAACCATGGCTTTATTACCATTTCTCATTTTTCGAACATTCAACGCACTCTCGTTTAAGGCTCTAGAAACACACTTCATTTTTATTTTCGTTTTTTTATTTACCATGATTATACCATAAAAGTTTTGTTATTTTTTGCTTTTTGACATATACGTTGGAATTTTTATTATTAAAATACATTGTGAATTGATCAGAATCTTAATCGATTTTTAAATTTCATGTTTTGATATTTATTTAATTATTGAAGGCTAGTGAAATCCATATAAAAGCTAATTCTAGCTTAAGATATTATAAATTTATACTAGATCAAGTTTATGTTTAAATTGTATCTACAAAATACAGTTCTTATTTGACATATATATATATCTTAAATTCATACTTGAATATATGAAAATAAAAATGAAGAAAAATAGAAAAAACAAAAGAAGAGAGTGTATCCACGCGCCATGGTGGGACATTAGCTAATCATTTTCCCTTGAACAAGGTAATCTCGTTGTTTCGGTGTGCGGATGATAATTTTAATCCCAAATTGATGCATGTTGACCCGATTTAATTTAAATAAATGAGTATATATTTTTGGATTTAATATATAATAGATAAGTTATAAATATTATTAAACTTGATTTAAAATTTATTTAAATTTAATCTAAAATATATATTTATATTATATAAATATATTTATAAAATATTTAGATTTTTTTAATACAATATGATATATATTTATATCTTAATATTGACTTAAAATGTTCGGGTACACGCGCGAGCATATATATATATATAAACTATGTTTTTATTAATTAATAAATAATAATAGATACTCATTGAATACCCGAAATTTAATAAATTATTTATAAATATTTAAATTTTTTATCATATGAATAATAAATAGAATACAAATATCAATAAATCTGACACGGAAGTACTCATCATTGATCCTACTTATTGGCCTTAATTTAACTAATTAGAAAATAATTACATAATTAAATATGTTTATTTGGGAAATAAATTATTTTTTTAGAAAAAAATTTATGAATTAAAAAAAATGTGGCTTTTGCTAGTTAAAAATGAAAAAAAAATTCTTAAAAACACATGTTTTCTAATTCTTTAATTTTCTAGAAAATGGTTTGTTTTCCAAATTCCTCACGATTAAAAACAAAGTCATTCTTTATGATTAAAAAATAATAATAAGGGCTTAATTGGTTTCTTTACTGTTTTATATCCATTTTTATTATTTTTTAAAATAAACAAAAATAAATTCCTTGTTTTATATTTTAGAAAATTTGTGATTAGTAAACATGTTTTCTTTTCATTGAGATATTTTTTAAAATAAATAAAAAAGTTAGAGATTAAAACTAAATATTTATTTTCTGAAAGAAACACAATCTAAAATGCTAGAAATTTATCTTCCCATTCCACGGATGCACCACCATCTTCTGAAAATTACACTGTCAAAAAAATAACATTATGAGAATTATAATTATTATAAACAATTATTAAATTTTTAAAAATAAAAATAAAAGGAATTAGGGTTTTATTATATACACACAAGCTCATTATACAGCGGCTTGAAACAGTATAATGATAATTTTATCATTCTAAAAAAATCATTGGCTTGGCTATTGAGAGTCTATATTAGTCAATAGCAGATTGTTTCGAGGACACCTCAATATCAGTTTTTAAAATTTTTTTTTTATAGAACAATAAAATAACTAAATTATCTTTAAAAAAAATTTATTTAATTAGTATTTAGGGGGTTTTTTTTAATCTTTTACTTTTAAAAAGCAGTAAAATAACTAAATTATTTTTAAAAGCAAAATTTCTTAATTAATTAGAATCCAATGGCTTTTTTGTATTTTCAACTTGGTTTTTTTAGTTTTGATCAAGTTTACTAGGGAGAAATTTAGTATTTTAATAAATATAAAATATTATTTAAAAACCAAAACGGTTGGCGTATGCATTACACACTGTAATGAGTCCGTTTCTGCTAGGTTTTTGACAGAGCATGCAGCAAATTCCTCAACCAAAAACGATCTCCCTTAACATCGTTAAAATCATCTCTATGACCCCTTCCTTCCTGGATCATGCTTGTTGGTTACTAAGTACTAACCTCTAGTTTGGTGTCAACAATCTTTTTATTATTTTTTCTTATTCCTTATCATCCTCTATTTCTACATAAATCTTTGATTTATTTTTCCTTCATATTTGGTTTTTTTTTTATTACTATTTATTTTATTTAAATAATTTATAAAATTAGAGTATTTATCAGTTTCATCATCCTTCAATTTTTTTCATATGTAAAGCCTGGTTTCTATTTTTTTATTGCTATTTTTTTACTTTGATAAATTTTATAAATTAACATTTTTTTAATTTTATCCTTTAACATTAAATCGATTGGGAGTTGAGCTTCTTAGTTGAGCTCGAATCTAAGATTTCATGGGTTGTAAGTTTGAGAGATTAACCTTAGTTTAGAAGATTCATTCGGGTTTACTTGTTTTTTCCCCTCTTTTTTTAAGCTTGTTTTTTTTTTAGTTTCATCATTAAACATTTATTTAAGTTGATATTGGGCTATGTTATTTTTTTTATTGCTTGCAATAAAATTTTTCACTGATTTTAAAAATGACATTGATTATCTCAAGTCTTTTTATTTATTGTTCTTTGTTAAATTTAGTTTTTTAAAAAAAGTAAAAGCTTTTGAATTAGACTAAATTAATTGATTAAATATAAGCATGAGATACTCACTTCATGATATTTTAATTGGTTTGCTTTTTGGATCGTTACTTTAGTGAAACGTGTGATCTTTATCAATTTCATCACATAGTCTTTCACAGTGGCGTTAGAACTTATTTATTGGTGGGGCGGTGATTGCGACAGAGTGATGATGAGCCTCCAACAAATTTTTTTTCTTCTCATCTCGAGTATGATATTGACAACTTATTTTTATATAGTTAATTATTACCAATTTTTTTTATTTGTTTTATTTATTGTCAATATCTTGTTTGTAATTATATTATTAAATTAACCGAGTTTGTTGAACCCAGTCAAATCAATAATTAAATTTTAGATTTTTATTTTTTATTTTAAAACATTGACATCGTCTTAACATTTGTTTTTTTTTATGTTAGAAAAATTTGAATCCAATTCATACGTATTGCAACCCACTATCTAGAATGACTCTAAAGCCAGTTGAAATAGATTGTTTGTGTTTCAACTATTTATTCAAAGTCCTCACACTACCGAAGAAAAACAAGTTTTCAAACGATTGAATTTTCTACATTTAGACATTCTCATTCAGTTTATTTAATTTATTATTCGTTAAACAATCAAATAACCAATGATAATAGAAGAAGACTATGATCCAATCCTACAGAATGACTAATCAATGGGCACTTTAGATTTTTCAATCTTGTTCGCATGCAAGAAAAGTTTAAAGTTTGTTCGAAAATGTAGTTGCGGTTATTTTTCAATCTTGATGTTTTTTTATTTTTAAAAAATTATTTTTGAGATCAGCACATCAAAACAATCCAAGACACACAAAAAAATTAATTTTTAATAAAAACAAAATTTAAATTTTTGGAAACGAGGTTTGCACCGCGTTCCCATACGGTGCCAAGTGTGTGTGTATGTATATAAAACTTAATTTATAATTTAAGAAAATCCATAAATTGTTTTTGGAATTGGAACTTTTAAAACTAAGTATCTAAAAGCAATTTATTAATTTTTTTTTTTGAATACATCAAGCCGATGTGAAGAATACGCTATAAAGATTGACAAGAAAAGGATGTTACGTCTAAGTTGATGCAAAATATCCCAATCTTTCTAATTAAAATAAATGTGTTCAAACCATATGAACACTGGAGGTCAAGGAATATGAACACAAAAAATTCCCTATGAAATGTGCTTGATGGGGAGATTAAACAGGAGTGACTTTGCGGACTCCCTTGTTGATATATGATTCTTTGACCACGAGGGTCGCCGACCTGTGAGTCTTGAGACGAGTAAGAGTCGTAAACAAAGAATTTCGTGTTTATGCAGTAAGTTTCTGTTTGTCATTGTGTTCTGAATGCGAATGGATTAAATTTAATATTTTTTTGATGTTTTTAAATTATTTTAATAGTAAATAATAAAAATAAATTTAAAAAAATAAAAAAATATTATCTAATATATTTTTAAATAAAAAATACTTTAAAAAATAACGTTAGAACACTCATGAACACCCCCGCGGAGTTCGTAATGATTCTAATACTTCTCATTTCAACATCATACACCGATGTTCCATCGTGTGAAGACTTTAATCTACTTGGGGAAAAAAGAATATTGTAATTCTTAGCGTGTGATTAAGCTTAGAGGTAAATTTGATTTTATTTTTTTTTTTTCCTTTCCTTTTCTGGTGGTAAAGATGAGGGGCCAAATGCATAGGATCTGACTATGTATTATACATTATTCTCACTCCTCCAATATTAATAATGAGAGGTTTTCTTGGCTAAGTGATAGTGAGCTATTCATTTATAAAGAGGTTAAAGGTTCTAATTTTATATTTAAAGTATTTGAGCTTAAAATCCTATCGCAAAAGGATAATAGAATAGTACTATTTTTGTCATTTTTCCTTGAATAAAGCTAAAGTTATCCCTTAATGTTAATCCCATTAACTATTTAATTATTATTTTTTTATCTAAATCTTAGTATTTAAAAACCTAGTAGATCTGACTAATCCGATTAAGTCAAGTCAACCTACTAAGAAATAAAACTCTTTAAGTAATGATGCGCTCTATATATAAAGCTCAAACTTCAAACTTTGTTTAAGTGAAATAAGTACCGAATCACTTAAACCAACCATTTTCGTAATGAATTATATATATATATATATTGATTTTTTAGCATATTGATCACCTATTTAACATATTGATCCATATACATTTTCTACATAACTTTCTTTTTTTTTCAAAATATCATCTAGGAAGTCTCATGATGTTATCATGACCTAACAATTTTTTTATCTCCATTTTACTCTCAAAACTTTTAAAAGTAATTTATTAAGGACTCCCCTTCCATCCAAATTATATTGATTTTTTCCCTAATAAGTGACGTTCTTTTGTTGGGAACTTAATGCTTTCTATTAAGTATTCTAATAAAAATCCTAAATTGAGAAATCAAGATAGTTTAGTGGTAAAATTGATACAAAAAAAAGTTTAGGTGTAAAAATGATAATACCCCTATAGTTTGGTTCTATAATCTTAAAGAAAGGGTTTCTATCTTTTCTATAATATTTTATTTAGCTATTAAAAATGAAAGACTTTGAATGTATATTTTTTTAAAAAAAAAAAGTTGTGGATGTTATATTTTTTTTGTAATATTTTGAATATAAATTTAAAGGGTGTTTGACATAACTTCTGCTTCTTTTTATATGTATTTTTTTAAAGTATTTTCGGTTTCAAAAAGCATAAGTTAATATTTTTTTAGTATTTTTAAATAATCTTGATATACTGATATCAAAAATAAAATCTAAAAAATTATTTATTTTAATATATTTTTAAATAAATAAAAAAATATTTTAAAAACCATCATCTCACATAACAATCTACTCCATTAATCTTAGTGGGCAAAATTGATCCCAAAAAACTCCTCAACGAAAAAAGCAAAAGCAAAATAAAAAATCGTAATAATCAGCTGAATGGAGAAGGAATAAAAGCACATAAAGATCCTAAAAGGATATGATTGCTTTCGTTGTCAGCAAGACCAAGTCAAGGATGATGGGTACACGATCGAACAGTGGCGGGAACGTCTTTTTTGTAAGAGTCAAAAGACGTTTCTTTTTCCCCAAAGCAAGATTTCTCTTGCGTGCTGCGCTTTTTTTTTTTTTTTCCGGTGTGTTTGGAAGTATAGTTGTAGTTATTTTTAAAAATATTTTTTATTTTAAAAAAATTATTTTTAATATTAGTGTATTAAAATAATCTAAAAACATAAAAAAAATATTAATTTAAAGCAAAGAAAAAATAAAAAAATTTATTTTTTTTTAAAACGTTTTTAAAATATAAAAATAAACAGGACGGGTCCAAATGCCATCATTACTATTCTTCTTCTTCTTCTTCATTTTCATCATTATTTGATCTCATTGTTTCTTGATGAAATGATTGATTTTTGTTTGTTTTAAAACATTTAATACCGATTTCTTTTATTTTTATAATTGTTTTTAAACTCAACTTTTGTTTGTTTTTGTGTTTTAAAAATATATTTTTAAAAAATAATTTTTTTATTTTTTTCTTTACTTCAAATTAATTTTTTTTGTGTCTTCAAATTATTTTGATGTGTTAATGTTAAAAAGTATTTCCAAGTGAAAAAACACTTTTAAAAACAACCGCTATAATATTTCCAAACACCTTCTTAATTTTTTTGTTAATTTTTCACAACAATTTAATTGTTTTTTTCAAAAATATTATTTGTTTCATAAAAATAAACTCAACTCACCAGCTACAAATAAAAATGAAAATGTGTTTCAAATTTAAAAACAAAAAAAAACAAAAAAAATTAACTTTAAATCAACTAAAATCCGCATAACTTTAGGGACTAACTTACAAGAAAAAAAATTAAACTAAATTATAAGTAAATAGCAATACTTTGTTTAACAAAAATTAATATATAGAATACCATTTCGAGTTTCATAAATTTGAGAGTTATTGAAAATTTATATAATTTAATTTTAAAATTTATAAAATTATTTTAGGTAATAAATTAATAAAAAAATATTAAATATATATATGGGAAAAGAGGACAAAAGATTAGAAGACTGAATACAATCATGGTACTCGCTCTGTTCGTGGCCCACTATGATGAAGGAAGTTCGAGCTCATTGTCCTCCTTCTGTTTGATTGATGTGATCTTAAATTGCATTTAATGCGGATATGTTTAAAGCAATTATAAATAAATAAATAAATGGGAAAACACTGTTTCTCACATCTGTTAGAACTGTGTATAGTGTTTTTTTTTTTTAATTTAGTTCTTATATAATATATAATATATCTACATGGGTTTACCAGGGGTGTAGTGTGATAATTTATTTTAATTTATTTTATATAATTATTATAATATTAAAAAATATTTTAGTATTTAGTTGGTATCAGAAAAATATTATAGCATCGCGATATGATTTATTTTTTAAAAAGTTTAATTAAATAAAAAATTATTTGAAAAACTAGATTAATAAACTTTGTGGAGTTAATAACTTGATTTGCGAGTTTTACGAGGTAATTCTAGTTGTCCTGGTTTGCGAGTTGACCAGGGTAATTTTTTTAATTAAACTTGATTATGTGATTATTTATTTTTATTTTTATCATATAGTTAAAAAATAATTTTAAAAAAATGTTATTAAATTTTAAAAAGTTCATAGATCTGTTGGCGGATATGACAAGTTTAACTTTTCTATTTTTTTCTTTTTTTATATATGTTCATTTTTTTTATCATTTGATATTGGACTACTTGTGAATTGAGTTTCATAATTTATTTTTTTATGAAGTTATCATAATCTTAAAAAAAAATATCTCAGTATTGGTTTGAAACTCGATTTTGCAATCATCTATTTTTATTATCATATAGTTAAATAAACAATAATTTAGAAAAAAAATCAATTTATCAATCCCAATGGAGTCCATTATCCGGTTTGCGGGTTTGACGTGTTGACACAAGTTACTTAATTCACTGGTTTAGTGAGTTTACCCATCAAACCTAATATGTTTGTTTTTTTGGTTTCTGGTCCTTTAATTTTTTATTTTTTTTATTTCACTCTTATTCAATATTAGATTGGTTGAGAAATGAAATTCATGGTTTATTTTTTTTATTTTTTATAGAGTTATCAGAATCTCAAATAAATGTTATTTTTAGAGTTGATACTCGATTTTAAAAGTATCTAATGTTATCATAAAATTAAACAAAATAATTTACAAAAATAACAAAATTATTAAATCTATTGAAATCCATGACCCAGATTATAGGATAACCAAATCGATACAATTTAATATCATTTTAATATTAATAAAAACTCATTCATGAATCTAACTCCTAGTCAGTCAACTCCCAGTCAG
>Ga0325404_1002473_pt1 | contig 19812 bp, 12 predicted proteins | sample PopdelMetagenome_18_FD_205664 | JGI IMG/M metagenome (GOLD analysis project Ga0325404, IMG submission 205664) | Populus deltoides microbial communities from Bellville, Georgia, United States - Xylem-Control-R1 | ecosystem: Host-associated > Plants > Phyllosphere > Stem > Wood/Secondary xylem... | reverse complement strand
TTTAAATGATGAAGTTAATTGTACGCCATCCTGGATGTGTCTGCCCTTGATGAAGGCACTTGGTCAATCAGAAAATGTCCTTTCTTTTGGTTTTTTCTCTAGCTTACCATAACAAAACGAGGCATGCGGGAGATAAGCATATGCCCTAGTTGTTAACAACAGGAAGACGGCATAATTGGTAATTGAGAGGAGACTAAAATTTGCTGGAGTGCAAGCAATGTCCACGCTAGGATCACTTGGCACTCAACCATCATCACTAGAAGAAAAAGGAAAAAACACCCTCTCGTGGCTTGACTTGTTATGACTGGATTTAGGTCGAATAAGAAACTGGATCCTTCATGTTCCATCTTGTTCAACGTTACATGAAGTCGGTGATACCTTTTTTCATATTTCACGGGAATTCACTTCGAAGGTTTCACCATTTGATATCACGACATTTGAGAGCAGAACTCCATCCTCTGGAACTTTGAATATACTTCAACCTGAAGATCCATCTACCCCACTAGACAGAATCTCCATAACAATGAAATCTCATTTTGTTCTGTTTAAACATGTGGAACTTTGAATATACTTCAACCTGAAGATCCATCTACCCCCCTAGACAGAATCTCCATGACAATGAAATCTCATTTTGTTCTGTTTAAACATGCAAAGGGACCAAGCCTAGAGTGGTTTAAGCTTTTCCTGGCTTCACCATCTCCTACAAGATATCTTAAAAATTCAATTTCAGTACCTACAAAATTAGGTCAGGAGATTGGATCTATCATGGCAAAGTTTGATTCCGTACTCCCACAGTTGGATCTTAAAGAACATAAAATCGAAACAACCAACATCTTCAAAGTTGAAAATAGAAGTGGAATGCACCCTTCTTTGTCCATGCTCTAACGATGAAACTCACACATACAAAAAAATTGTCTAGATATTGTAATGGGCAGGAAAGGCAAGATAAAGACAATTAAATGAAGATGAAATGCCAAGCCAAAGGCTAAACAGTTAAGAAAGAACGTCTAGATCAAAACAACATACTTTCCATTCAGTTATTTTCCATGCAATCCCCAAAACATTGTTTGGAGGTGCATGGAATGTCATCCATTCTTACGAAATTGAAACCCACCCTTAAACCAACACCAAAAGAGTAAAACAGACCATGTTTCAACACATATTACGATAAATATAAACCATTTATACATTGCCTCCATAACCTCAGCCCATGGCATACTTCTGTGTCCAGCTGCGAGCAGTGGCTTCATATTTGGATCGGTCAGTCTTGTACATATGGGCAATCTCCGGTACAAGAGGATCATCAGGATTTGGATCAGTCAGCAATGAGCAAATGGAAAGCAGCACCTGATGTGCATCCAAGTATATGATTATGCATCCAATGATTAGTAGTAATAAATCTTTTTTAGACTATGGTAGCATGAAAAAAAGCTAGAGACTTTTGTGTTGGTTTCAGAATGAAATTGAAAGCCTCGTGCTCACCCAACCCACTGAACCACCACTCTGCTTTGACAACATTAATAAAACTTCTTAAAAATAAAAAATAAAAAAGCAAGTTCAAGGAACTAGAACCCTGTTTGAACATCAGCAACAGAGAGCTTCCCTCATGTTCTTTATCTATGGAACATACAGCCATTTCATGTTTTGTATCCTAAGAAACATAAACTACAGGAGGACATTCATGTTGATAAACAGGAGGCCAAAACACACCCCATTGCTACACGCAAGCATAGACTGGCAAGCTAATTTTAGGACACCTAGTCATCTCAGAGTAACATTCTAACTCTTGGTGGAAAACTTTTGTAGGCAACAAACAGGCAATACAAAAGGATAAAAAATCAATGGAAGACAAAGACTCTTAGCAATAAACATAATCAGTAGCGCTAAATTTGGAAGAGAGCGGTGTGAATGCCACTGTATTCTTAAACTATTGCTACATAAAATATGTGATCAAACTCTTCCGTTCTCCATTCATCCTAAAACCGATGACAGTCTACAAACTTTACTAGGGCATGCTACTGGTAAGTAAAAACGAGAACTATAGCATATTAACATGTTATCAGCATTAATTAACAGAATGAAATCAAACCTTAGAGATGGTAAGAGCAGGACTCCATTGCTCTTTGAGAATATCAAGACAAATGCTTCCATTACTATTAATGTTGGGATGAAAGACCTTGGTCCTAAATGCAACCTGAAGGGGGGAAAAAAGAAACAAAATTGCCCTCCAAAAAACACACACAATTAAACAAAGCAAAGCCTCTTTATGCAACCACATACAGACACGGCTCAAAATCGGAAATTGCACCATTGACTGCAAAACAAATTACCTTAGGGGGCTTGAAAGGATAATCAGGAGGAAAATGGATAGTAACTAGAAATACCCCTCCTGCATATGGACTATCAGCAGGTCCCATTATTGTTGCTTGCCAGTGAAACATATCTTCAGCTACAGGGCCTATATCCCAGAAAAAAAAATTATCTACCCCAAATTTGAGTAATTCCACATGAAACAGATCATTCAATACAAAATAAAAATGCAAGCAAAGTGGGCTCCAAGCCATGACCAAGCACAGTAATGTTGACAGAAAGAAGTTGAAATTTAGCTTAAACTAGAATGATTAAATAACTGGGCTTTTCAGAAATAAAAAATTATTGCACACCTGCACTGCAAGAAGTAGGCGGATCCTTCTGTAAATCCTTGAGTTCCTTCAAAATACGCTTTGAAGCCATTATTATTACTCCTCCTATGCACCCTTAATAAAAACAGAAAAGAATCACAGTTACAACAAGAACAAAGAAAAATATATAAAAAGATAGGGCAAAGGATGATTACCTGAAGATGAAAAGATGGGGTTGTGGAAGGGGGAAATCGACGAATCGACGATCTGGAAATGAATTAACTGTGGATCCAACACAACCGCTGATTTCCCACTCCCTGGCCTCTTCTTTTTATTTCTTTGTCTTCTTACACCCAGAGATAGCGCAGAGGCGGAGGTGGAGGAGGAGGGTCTGCTTCCGTTTTCGGATTCTGTTTTTATAACGTTTTGCTCTAGTATTAGGGTCTGTTTGGCGGTGATGAGGTGGAAATCACCTCTTGGAGGTTTGAAAATAAAAGTTTGAAATATTGTAATTTTTATATTTAGAATAAAATATTAAAATATAGAATTAACTTTAATTATATTATTTGAAATACATTGGAAATAAATTGAATTAATAATTTTGACTATTTATTTTTAATTTAAAAATTATTTTAATACAGTTTTTTTTGTTATAAATACCCTTATATTTATTTAAAATAACATAAAATATAGGCATTTTAAAAAATATATAAAAAGACTCATATTAATTTTTTATTAAATATTTTTTGAATTTTTTAAAAATATATATGTTAAAAAATATTTTCGATCAAAATTTTTTCGAATGTTAAGAAGGTTTTCTTTGTATAAATATTCCAATAAAAATTATCTTATTTTACCTACAATTCAATATATTTAATTAAAAGTATTGATGGGGCTTTTAGCTCGGAAACATGTTAAGAATTACAATTTACAGGTCATTTACTAGATAAGCAAATTATGATAGTAATCCAATAAATAATTCAATTTTTTAAATTTAATTTTTTAAAAAATTATTGTAGCAAATTAGAGTATCAAACAGACCCTTATTGTTTTGTTCTAAATCAACTGTTGAGTTTTCACTAAATGACAAGTCGTCTATCGGATCTCTGTAGTTTGTCATTCACCTTAAACGGCGTGGTATTAGGGTCATGGATGACGGTTCAGAAGTCAACACTTTGATAAGTCATGGTGTCGGTTATCTATCTTCCACGGAAACATATTACACATTCTCCCACGTCCACTAATATAGCCAGTTATATAACGCCACCTCATCAACGGAAAATAAAGAAAGGTGAAATCCCCTACTCTCTGGTCCAGTAGATGCATAAGGGAGAGCAACAGTCACAGCCACCTGATTTGAATACCTCTCTTTTATCAACGATCGCAACATCTATTCTCTTCTTATTTTCAATCGACGAAAAAGGAGCCGTTACCAGCACGGAGAAGAGAGGTTTTCACTCTCCTTTGCAAAGAAACGTTTCGAATTTAAATTAAAGAAGAAGAGGAGGAGTTCTTTAGTGCATCAGTATGTGTTTGAGATCAATGCATCCAATATATGGAATTTACTCTCTTTTTTAAAAAAAGTATCGTTGTTTCTTGATGCAGATCTAATAGCTAGAAAATCAAAGTAAGATTTAATTTAATTGGTCAGTGATTATTTTCTTTTTGGATGTGATTGCAGGTTTTTGTGAATTTAAGGGAATCTCGGAGGTTGCTTAAAAATGGAGGAAGAGAAGAAGAAGAAAAGAAACAAGAAGAAGAAAAGCAAGCAGAACAACCACACCAACAATAATAAAGCATCAGAAGACGACGTGTCGGTTGGTGCTGCTACTAATAATAATAGTAATGGGCAAAATCAAGTTATAGAGGTTTCTTCAAATGGTGATGTCGTGGACGCAGAGGATTTTAATGGACATTATGATAAACCCAATGGAGCAGCACCGCATTCTGTAAGAGCTCAATTCTTCTTTTCCTTTTTTTTTTAATTTTAAAACCAATTTGTGCGCGCGCGCGCGCTTAAGTAATGATTGAGTTTTGTTTTATGTGGGTTCGATTGGTTCTTGTTAATTAATTAATAAATAAATGGAGCATTAGCCTCTTAATTTTGTAATGAAAAATGGAAATGAAAACGAAAGAGAAAAATAATCTGCCAGATGATATGACTGGATTATTGATGTGTTAGGGGTGAGCTTTCTGTGTCTTTTGTTGATAAATTAAGTTACGTTTTGATTAATAATGATAACCCAAGAAGCGCTTTGTCTTCTGCCACGCTCTCCTTAAGTTGTCTGCGGCAAGATTTGACAATGGAGTTTACACGTTGCATTTTTTGAATTTCTTAACGAAAACTTCTGAGATTATGGTTTATAGTGTATTTTATCACGTCTTTTTGTCTACATTTTCCTCATGTTAAGGGAAGATAGGATAGTACTTGTGACCATTTTTTAATTGCTACATGTTTTCAGATTCTTCTTTTTGCTACTTCTGCTTAGATTTTCTGTAGGATTGACTGCTGGTGATGACCCCACCTTTTTAAAATTCTGTTTTGCAGCCCTGGCTGAATAGAGAGGTGAGGCATTCGATCAGTTAGCTTTTCACCCTTGTTTCCTCCCTCTTTCTTCTCCCTATCATTTATGTTACACATTCTCATATATTTGTTTTTAACATTAGTTTTGAAGAGGAAATATATTCTTTGTTTCTTTTCTTTTGTACAGGCTGCTTTACAAGAGACAATCAAGCATTTACAAAATGAAACCGATTCACTCACAAGGATGAAGGTGCTGAATTATATTTTGTGAATTATCACGTGCATACGTGCTCATGCACAAGACACTCTTCCTGTTGTCATGTTGAATTATTCTTTTTTGTTTTAATTCTTGCAAGAAGTAATGTACTGCATTTAACAGGATACCTTTGAAGAGACAATCAAACGATTACGAGATGAAAATGATTCACACATACAGAAAGAGGTACTACGAACTTAATCCAACTGTGGGAATGTTCCTGACAAAAATTATCTGAATTACTTGACACACTTCGTCTTGTAATATTAAATTGGTTTGTTTGTTTTGACATTTATGCAAAGCATGAAGGAACTTACTGCATTTTACAGGCTACCTTAGAAGAGACGGTAAAACAGTTACAGAATGAAAGTGCTTCGCACACGCAGAAAGAGGTAATATCAATGCATTCAATGGTGGGATGGAATGGATTAATTTGTTGTGGACTTCACGAGGCTAGGTTTTTCTACCTTTTTCCTAATTATTTAAGTCTCTTGTCGTTGTTTGCATTGTGTTTTTGCAGGCATCCTTGGAAGATACAATCAATCAATTAAGAAGTGTAAACAATTTGTGCATACAAAAAGAGGTAGCGTAAATGTTTTTTAATCATTAGATAGATGATGAAATTTGTTTTGAGTTATGTTTAGAAAGGAAAATGGTTTTTTTTTTCTCCTCTCTTTCATTCATGATACTAAAGTTCCAATCTGTTTGTTTGATATTTTTTGGAAGAGGAAGTCGCCTGACTATAATTTTACAGGCTACCTTTGAAGATACAATCAAAGAATTGAAAACTGAAAATGATTCCCACCTGCAGAAAGAGGTAGTATAAACAGTCAGCTGAATCTTAATTTTATGCTTTATGTGCTCTTACTGTCTGCCCTAAAATGGATGTTTTGCAGGCTGATTTAGAGAAGAGAATTGAACAATTGCAGAGTGAAAAAGATTGCTGGCTTCAGAAAGAGGTAATTTTGGTTTTATAGGCTTGTAAATAAATCTTTTCTCTTTTGGAACATTTAACACATTCAAGAGCATTTCTCTTTAACATGATAAGCCTTGGAACCAGTGTTGGAAAACGTCGTGTTGCATATTAATATGCAATCTGACATACCCAGCTTATCACTAGATTGCCAGCTATATGTTTTCATTATAAGCATCATACCATAGCATTTTAATGCTGCACGCATGCAGCCTATAAGATGCACTGTTAACTTTTTATCATATCAAGTGCAGGCTGGCTTTGGGGAGAAACTTAACCACTTACAGGATGAGAAGGCTGCTCTGGTTTTAAAAGCTGTATATTCCATGCCTCGCAGCCTTTCAGTGAAACCATAACAAGAATTGTTTCACTGATTGGCATTATGCATTTCATTTTTGGTCTTTTCTTGTGTGCTCATGAGAAATAGTGCTTGATAATTTATTATTTTGAAATTTTATCAGTATAGTTGAATAACTTTGTGATATGTTCCACAGGCAAGCATGGGGAAGAAGATTGGACTATTAGAGAGTGATAAAGATTCTTGGACCATATCAGAGGTAATCACCTTTTGTTATGTGCGTTGTGTTTGCTTTTTCCCATGTTCTTTTTTTCCTTCTCACAAGAATTTGTTTGGTTGAAAGAGAGAAAAATTGGTTAGATGCTGAAAATGGGAGGGTTCATGCACAATGCTGTGTTTCAAGGAGACAGATTTAGGGAGGGGAGGAGGGAAGAAAGGGTAGATAAGCAGAGGAAATAAAATAGGAGAAAACTAGAAGACTTGTATTGGAGGTTAAACTGGTTTCAATTCATAGCTTGGAAATGAGTTGGAGGGTTCTTGCAGAATGATGCTGTACATGGAGAGGGATTTATGGAGGAAGAGAGGGACGGTAGAGAAGTAGAGCAAATGAAATGGGATAAAACTAGAATAATTGTATTGGAGGAGATACTGGTTTCAATTTTTAATCTTTAATCATCAAAATGATGTCTATAAGACATAATGTGTGCGTTCTTTTATAGGCAGCAAAACGAGATGAGGAAGAATAAAACCATGTAGATCAATTATTTATATGCTTACAGGAAATGGAATAAAGTTTTATACAGTACAGTTTCTGACTAAATAAATATTAAGGTCATGGTAAACTATAATAATCATTAACTTCTAAATAAGAATACCATGAATAAAATTTCAAGAAAAATAGAACAAATATTTTAAAGTTGTTCCATTACTCTAGCATTGTTGTGGCATTTATCTCTTGCAGTAACAGTTCGTATTTATCCTTTTTATAGTCATCAGATTGAATTATCAAAGATGACCATTAATATACTTGCGCATCAATGTTCATACTCAGAATACAACCAAAGAAACCATTGCTAGAATGAATATCGACGTCACAAGACTACGAATGCAGGTATATAGTTTTATTCATGTAGTTATTGTTACATCAACGCTTCTGTTGCAACAGCCTATTGAACTTCACTGTGTTTGTAAATGTTGTTTGCATGAGCGCTGTCATGTTTAAGCTAATTGGTTGGTAGATTTGGTTATCCTAGAGAGTAGTATGTGTAGCTCACAGCCATTCTGCATCATAACCTTGTATGTGTTCTGGTATGGAAATTAAAACAAAGCCTGGCAGGTGGTGGAGTTGGAAGATTCAAGGAATAGTCTCGTGAAAGAAAACCAACAACTGAAGGAAAGCATCTCTGACCTGAAGTTACAGCTTCAAAACATTGATACGAGTGTCTCCTTTGCTAACACATCAGAACTCGGAAAGGTTTGCCATCCTGTACCCAGCTTGTTAGCTTTTTGGGTGTTAAATTTATGGTCATATGTCAATTAGTTTTTGCTGTTAAAAGTTTTTTGATGCGTGTGATTTTATTCTTGCATTGAGATTCCTTGTTCTCTCTTGTGTTCACATTCATGATAAATTGTGATTAAACGTATTGAAAAGTATTGAAAAGTTGGGTGTTAAATGTAGCTTGGCGCTGAAAAGGAGGAATTGAACTCGCAGATCGAAGCAGCTTGTGCACTGGTAGACAAATTGATCACAGAAAATGCAGACCTTGTTGAGAAAGTAATGAACTGCTATTCTGCTATCCCTCGATTGTCCTGTCAATGTTTATAGTTTTCTATTTCCCCCCATCTTTAACTAATTCCAATGGTCCTAAGAAGGCGTTATGTATATAGTCTTTAAGTGGGTGTTTACTGATGATGTTATGCATCCACCAACTTTTAGTCAGGTTAATAATGCGTGGGTTTGAGCTCGCTTTTGTGTGCATGCACTCGTGTGGAATGTGTTAGCAGGTATTGTGACTTTTTTTTATCATTTAACTCTATATTTGTTTCTTAGGTGAATGAGTTGTACATTAAACTTGCCCATCAAGGGACAGCAGCTAGTTTTTCTTCAGCAACTGGAAGAGGTGTTACCGTTAGAAATTCCGAACTCGCCAATGGAACTCATCCCATGGCTGATTCAAATGCAAACTTGACTGCATGGGGCCATAAGCTAGAGTCCTTGGAAGTGGAACCTGCTGTGGTAGTTCAATACTCTTCAGAAGCTGGCTCTGGAGAAATTGTGCAAATCCCATTGGATGATAATGAAGTTCCGGATTTGGAGATGCAAGCTGCTGAGACTGACGATAAGAGTGGTGCTGTGCCACTTACGGATGCTCCACTAATCGGAGCTCCTTTCCGGTTAATATCATTTGTTGCAAAATATGTTAGTGGTGGTGACTTGGTCAACAGATGATTCAAATTAGGGCACTGGCTAGGATATATGATGTTTCGTTCTCCCCATGCATCATCTTCTTGTCCATTTTCATTTTTCTATGATGGGCAAGTGTGAGCCATTACTTTTTTTATTTTATTTTATTTTATTTTATTATTATTATTATCACCACACCGAACATGTTAACTGCAGAGTTGATAGACCATTTTCTTGTCCTGGTTTATGCTAAAGTTGTGCCTGGGAGTGAATTGTGTTGTTAAAATATTTTTTTTATAAATTAATTTTTTTAAAAAAATTTATGTGTTGATATTAAAAAAAATAAAAAAATTTAATATATTTTTAAATAAAAAATATTCTAAAAAGTAATTTTTATCACAATTCTAATCAACTTCAAAATAACAAATCGACTGCTCTTGCATGACGTGTCGGCTTTTTAAAATAACGAAGGCACTTTAACCGACATCGTAGTTGTAACTGGTAACATCACTTGGGCTTGATGGCTCCATAAGTTGTGTCGTTTGTTTTCTGCAGAAAAATAGCTCCGCATTCTCCTAGTTTACACTCGTGCAGCCAATCATATCCCCCCACCTCATCCCTGGAAAATAAAAAATCTCCGCGCACTGGTTCACTAAGTAAATAACTGTAAGAAATCACAGCCGTCGGATTTAATTAACTCAGATCAAGCTCGCAGTACAGTGCTCAATAAAGTAAAAAAAAACCCCACCAAACTGTAAGAAAGCGAAGCCGTATCAGCAGCCAATAAGAAAGGGGAGATGAAATCACCAAACCAATAAAAAAAACACACGTGGAAAATATACGTAGCCGTTAGTTCAGGCCGTTAAATTAAAAAGGTCAGTCTTTTCGCTTGTTCATTCGTTGTCGTTTGCGATCTCTGTTTCTATTTCTAATTTGTTTTCCTGCTCACTGAAGAAAAAAAAACAAAAAAGAGGAAGCCACGTAATCGGAAATGGAAGCACACGGAGGAGGCGGCGGAAGTGGAAGCCTCCGGCGAGTCTTAGTGTTGGCATTTTGCGTAGCCGGCATCTGGTCGGCTTATATATATCAAGGTCTTCTTCAAGAAACTCTGTAAGTTCGTTTTCTGACGTTGTGTTTATTTAGTGATATATATATTTGATAGCATTCTTTAAATTTGAATATAATTTGATGTAGATCAACGAAGAGATTTGGTTCAGATGGGAAGAGATTTGAGCAACTAGCATTCCTAAATCTGGCGCAAAATGTAGTTTGCTTGATATGGTCATACATGAGTAAGTGATTTTTATTTTATTTTTGGTTCTAAATCACAATGCTATTGCTAATTCTATTAAATGATTAAAATGAACATAACATAAAAAACAGTGATAAAGATATGGTCGACGAGGAGTGGCAGCAGCAGCAGCATGGGTGCTCCGTGGTGGACATACTGGAGCCCTGGCATCACAAATACAATCGGGCCAGCCTTGGGTATTGAAGCCCTAAAGTATATCAGTTACCCTGCTCAGGTCCTGGCAAAATCATCCAAAATGATACCAGGTAGGCCGGTTGGTTATCATCAAACTACGTTGCTGTGGTGTTTTGATAATGGATATCTCTGTGATGGACGGGATATGGTTTTGGTTTGTGGCAGTGATGTTGATGGGTAGTCTGGTGTATGGTATAAGATACACCCTTCCTGAGTATCTTTGCACTTTCCTTGTTGCTGGAGGAGTATCCACATTTGCTCTCATGAAGGTGACCAGAAGTAAAATATCATCTGCTGCGTTATTATTATTAATTACATGGTTCTTCTTACTTGTTGCTTGGGATTGGAATCATTTCAGACTAGCTCGAAGACCATCAATAAACTAGCACATCCAAATGCACCCCTCGGATATTGCCTTTGTTTCTTGAACCTTGCATTTGATGGATTTACTAACGCTACTCAGGACTCACTAAAAGCCAGGTATGTATAAATATACCTTCATCTCTAACCCTCTTGGCTATTTCTAAGCTTCTGGCTGCGTATCGTCATCATGGCATTACAGCTTAAAAGTGTCACACTTGGTTAAAAGTCAACCTGTTGGAGAAACATTCAGTTATGCACAAAAATCTTAGCCAAGTTAGAAGTATTCAGGAGAGAACTTGCACCTATAGTCAGTCCTCTGGTGTCCTTTATCTGTTGACTTCTCAGAAATTATATTCTTGCTGGTCCTATATTCCACAGCCCTCAGCGCTCTCTGTCTCTCTTGTTTTTGGTAGCTTTAGAATAATTTCCTGGAGGAGATACTCTTTTGGTCAAGAGTTTGGCTTTTGTCACAAACGATCTCTTATAAATCTCAATTGATGTCCCTTCTGAAATCGGAAGGTAATTAAACTAGGGCTGCTATGAGCCTCATGTGCATAATTAATGGAGAAATATCTCCAGATTTTTTTTCGCTGCAGGGATATATCATGCATCCATTTTAATTTTTGCTCAAAATATCTTCATTTCTCAATAATTTTCTGGGTTGATCAGGTATCCAAAGACAAGCGCTTGGGATATAATGCTGGGAATGAATTTGTGGGGAACAATATACAACCTGATCTACATGTTTGGCTGGCCACATGGTATTGGATATGAGGCAATCGAATTCTGCAAGCAGCATCCAGAAGCAGCATGGGACATTTTTCTCTACTGCCTGTGTGGCGCTGTGGGTCAGAATTTTATCTTTCTAACCATTAGCCGCTTTGGATCTCTAGCTAACACGACCATTACCACAACCCGCAAGTTTGTCAGCATTGTGGTTTCTTCGGTGCTGAGCGGCAATCCCCTATCAGCAAAACAATGGGGATGCGTAGTCATGGTGTTCTCTGGGTTATCATATCAGATTTATCTCAAGTGGAGAAAGTTGCGGAAACTGCAAAAGAAGAGAAAGCCTTTGTGACTATAACAGTTTTGAACTTTATATGTAATTCTTCTTTTCTTTTAATTTGTTAAATCATCATTTTATATCCGTGATCTAAGTCATGAAACAAAGATAACTTATAGAAAAGAAATTAAAAATAATTACAAAATTATTATTTTAAAAAAGAAAAAACTAATGTAGAATAATAAGATTGTAAAAGAAATGAGGAAAAAAAATGTCAAATAACATTGATTTTTTAAATTTATCACCCGAGTTTTTAGATTGAAAGTATTATAAATGAAAAAAATATAAAATTTAATATCTAATAAATCAAATATAAAAAGATAAAACTTGAAAAAAAAAACAAAATTAACCATTTGGCATAGCTTGAAGAGAGGAATAGGGTTTTACCATTGAAAGGCAAGTGTTGAAGAGATGGTATCTTGAAGAGTGGAAAAGGCATTTTTGACTTTTTGATGGAAACAAAGAAGAGATAAAGAGAGAAGGGAGGAAGGACGATCGAAGAGATTGGAAAAAGAAACTAGAATGTTGTTTATGTTGTGTTATAGATTTGAAAAGGAAAGAAAAATAAAGAAATTGGCTCAAACAACATCTTCTACGTCTAATTTGAAGACTTTCCCTATAGAATTGAGCCTGTAAAACATCCTGGATCCAACAATTAGATCAATGAACATGTAGGGACGAAACAAATAAAGACACGGTAGAACTGAACCTGGTCAGAATTTGGACTGAATGAATGTTGCTTGGTTAGATCAGTGAGTGAGTGGACATAAATTTCTGAGAGCATCTTATACATACCCTGACATTGATATTTCCACTTTATTTGATGCTGGGAAATTCTGCAAAGCTGAAAAGGACATTAAATTCTGCAAACCTTTAGGTTGGAAAGAGATCAAATTGGAAGAACAAGAAATATTCTCTTCCTTCCATGTTGCCCACAATTCTGTTTAGATTCATATTTTATGGCAGTCTTTGTCAGGAGGCTCCATTTTCACCATATTAAGCTACAAAGTAAGAAACAATTAGCGTGTTTAACTTTCAAATAAAATCTTGACATACATATAAAAAAACAATAATCAGAGTTTCAGCATTTACAGAAATCTTCTTTTCCATACAAAAATAATAATAATAAGAGAGCCAAATTCAACTGGATTTGCACATTCTGTATAAAGCATGGAGTCTGTCTTTGAAAAACCATGCCTTTGCCTCTATTTGAAGAAGAGAGAAATCATAAAATTCCCATATTGAACCTGGTCCGTCTAATGGTTTTTGTGGAGAGTGATCACAGGTTTTTCTTTTTTTTTGGTATCCAAATAATCTTTTGTTTTCTTTTTGAAGATAATAGCTTCAAGAATTACAGCAAGTCCAAATGTGTATAAAAGAATAGAATCTTTAGTGGATCACACTTTAGGGTAATATGTATGAACTCCTAGAATCTGAAAAGGAGATTCCTAGAGAAATTGAAAAGGAAAGATTGAATAAAGAGATCATAGAAAAGAGAAGACTTGTTCTCTCAACCACGATCTCCTATCCATTTAGCCCACTGTCGCGTCCAGGTGCACTAAGTTCTTGGTAGCCGCTGCATAAAACAGCTCCTATAAATAGTGTGGCCGATGACCATTACTAAGCATGTAAGCTAACATAGCATAGATCAAGTGTCCCCTAGAGTTCCTCTGAGCACTTCATTGGGAATCTTCGATCAAATGAAAGAGTATTATCATTCCTACTGAAGTGTTTGGGGGAACTCCTGGTGTCATTTGATGTTAATATTTCATTATGAAAAGCTCAGAAAGCAAGAAATCTGGCTTCATGTTACTACGAGAACTTAAGCAAGTAGAACTTGTACACTGAAACCCCACAAAATGGTGCACAGGTTAGAGTTAACTCTTTCCATTGTATGTCTCAGAACAACATCACTGGTAGGCAATGTCTTTTTTCTTTTAATTCATGACATATTTGTACATATCCCATCTTTGAGGCTGTATATTTTGACACCAGCTTTCACTATATTTGCTGTCATCATTATTTGACACAAATTTAAGAACCTCCAATTGATGCAGGAGCATTAATGAATTTGGATTAAATGCTTCCAACAGAGCTTAAAAGAACCTGAGCTCAGCCCAAGGAAATCAACAAAAAGCTGAAATCAAATGCTCACTACAGGTCCTGAGTTCAGTTTCAAATTCAAACGTAAAACTTGTATCCAGACCAAATTACTAGTCAAGTCACGTATCATTAAAAGATGTGAGTGTCGAGTGTCCAACGCATCAATTGTGAGAGATTCGGATCTTCCTACCAAGATTGTGGCCATTTTAGTGACAAGTATGCAGGCTGCTGAAATGAGAATTCAGCAGAACCAAAACCCTTCTGCCAGCGTTTCTGCAACCAGCAAGACTGCCCTCTTAATTTGTCAAGAAACATCATAGCAGCTTTGACATATTTTACTCTAAATCACTTTCACATGTAAAGCCTTTACAAGTCAATATTTGACAAGATTTTTAAGAATATCTTCACTTCGCTAATGATTCAAGTATGCAAAATATGAAACAAAATCTTCCAGATACAAAATCACTGTCTGCAATCAAGAAAGACGATATTGGCTAGTATATGATTGGCAATTGCAGAAGTCATCCAGCATATTTAGAATTCTGATTTCATTCTGTGAATATTTTCCTTCCTTTAGTACAGTAGCTTGTACCTATAGATTCTCAAACAATACAGCACTGTAGGTACGTCCCAGGTAATTAAGTATTTGACAATACAAATATCTTATGCACTTTAGAGCCAAATAAAAGCTGGCTTCCTTAGAAAATCACACGTATGACGGATGTTGCAGAAAATCTGTCACTTGAATTTCTTTTCAGCCTAACCTAAAACTTTAGCTAGATGGAAAACGTTTGTCTAGGTGTAAACTTTCTTGTTTGTTCTTTTTCTTGGAGGGATTGTTCCGAGTATAAAAAAATTATGTTTCAAGAATGTAGTAAGAAGTTAAACTTGCATTTAATGGAATTAAATTCGAGTGTGACTGTTGAGCTATTTCAGGCTCTTAATTCCAACAAGAGGGAAAGGAGGCGAGTAACTGAGCACCGTCAGTCAGAACCTAAAGACAGCAATTAAACAAAGAATACAGAATACTTTAAGTGTATGAAAGGAGCTGGAGGGGTGAGCTCTAAATTCATAAGTTTATTCTCTCTAAAAATAATGATGATGAAGTTTCATCCCTAGAAGATTTACAAAGTTTTAAATAGACGGAAACTCTACCTCGACTAGGAAACAAAAACAAAAATCTAAAATTATCAAAGAAAGAAAATAAAATTCAAAATAAGCAAGAAATCCAAAGATAAGAAGGACAAATACAAAAAAATGCCAAAACTTGAGGGCCACTACTACAAGATTTTCAATATCTAAAGATTTGATGGTCCGTGTTGTAATACAGTCGCTATTATTGGGAAAAAAGTCTCCGAAAACTACTGTAAAAATTTGAGTGTGATATAATAGTCAGATCAAGTTAAAGTTATAGTTTTTTTGAACTATTATTCTGGCATGTCGCGACTAGATCTCCTCTTGGGTCTTAACCTATCTCATTGGTCAATACTAGACCTCCTCTTGGGTCTTGACCTATCCCATTGGTCAATAAATGTATTTGTTAGGCTATCCACACAATCTATCGAGGGTAAATCCCATTGGTCAATACTAGACAACTCAGAATCACATATTAACATAGGCCGACTACATCACTAAGCTTGGTGTATTGATCCTTGTGCCGTTGAACTTTTCTAGACAAGGCAATGACTATACCATATATACACAATGGTTGATGCTTAATGCCAAATCCCTGAGGTATATTATGTAGCGGGCTAACATCACAACATGATTAGTGGCTAAGACTTTGAGAGGTTTGCCAACAATGAAAAAACATAGACAACCTGGAAGTTGGTTGGTGGAGTCGGCTTTGGCTTTTCAGAAGTTGCAGAAGATGAATGTTTAAGCTACTTTGCTTTGTATTGCTTGGAATGCTTGCATATTGTTACACTCCATTGCTTGGAAAGAAAGAATGGCCGGATTGCTTGTTGATATATGTTATTATCCTAGTAGTATAATTGAGCCCATTGTCTTTTTTGTCAAGTATAAGGTCTTGAGATTGAAAACAAATCAAGCTATCTAGTTTCTCCTATAAATATAATTGTATGTATACATGTACAGAGATTGGAAACTCACTGCAATAATAGTATCATCTGCTGCTGCAAGATTTTCCAGCATACTCTGCTTTGATTTATATGTTTTGATATTCTATCACTTCAGAACCACTAAAGAGCTCGAGGATAGCTCCTTCAAGCTCGAATTTTCTTGAAACCTGCATTAGCAGTGACAACTTGGACTTTATTTATATAAAAGGAGCTAGCAGAACCATTGTTTCTTATGTAGCTACCTCTTTCGTCTTCTTTTTAAAGATATGGAAATTCTCAGTGTAGAATCAATTTTTATAATTTACCAGAATTATTATTTGTTAATCCCAAAGGCAGGTTGACTGGTTCAGTTAGTATTCTTAAAGTACAGTTTTATAAATTGACGCTACTACTGGCTCACGAAATTGGTAACAACGAACCAGTGTGGGGAAAATCCATGGAAAATGCCAGCTTAATGCAAGAATAGGCTGGACTTGCCATGCTCAACAAGTTATGAAGTATGGTGACAGTCGGACATAATCTGTTAGCTTCTGGTTGTTAATCTGTGTCAAGTGGCCAGGGAAACTCTAGGGGACAATCGACGTGCTCTTTGTTACACAACACAAAACATCTGCATGTAATATGCTGAAGGTTTCTTTATATATTCTGTCGAAGTAGGGGACCGAGCATTTAAGAGATGATAGAACTGAACCTGGCCGGTATTCGGACTGGGTGAACGTTGTTTAGGCGAGAGAATGAGTGGCCATGAATTTCCTACAACCTTTTGTAAATACCCTGACTTGTATCTTTCCAACTTCATTTGATGTTGCAACTTTTGCAGCCTTTCCAGGAAATTCTTCACGCTCAACTGCAATTGCTAGATTCTGCAGACGCTGAAAAGGAAATTAAAGGTTGGATAGAGATCAGAATGGGAAAAGGGAAATTATTCTGAACCTTCAATGTTGCTCACAGTTCCGTCTAGATTCATGTTATATGCTTCGATGCAGAAAGCCAAAGACAGGAAAAAGCTATCCTTGTTAGGAGGCTCCATTTTCATACCAAGTGACCAATAATAAGCAAAAAAGAATCAAACCTTTTTTGTGATCACATTTTAGTATAAAGAATATACTAGTCATCGTTTACCACGCTTCACCACGAGACGAGTTAGATAAAAAAAACAATTAATGTAAAAAAATTGCACATTCATAGAAAATGAGGAGAAACAAATTACAAAAACTAATTTCTAATAAACACAATGTTAAAGAACTAAATAAAAAAAAAAAGAACCAAAAAAATATAGTATTGTTTCAGCAAATCTATGAGGAGAGCTGCCCTGAATTCAACAATTCTTTTAGATTTTTTTAATATGGTCCTAGAATCTAATAAGATTACCTAGAAATATCTAGATAATCTAGAAAGGAGAGGCTGGACAGAGATCATAGAATAGAAAAGAGTCGCATGATACTGTTCTCTTGCTCACAATTCTCATCCATTTAGCCCATTTTTGCGTCCAGGTTCTCCACGTACTTGCTAGCTGCTGCACAAAATAGCTCCTATAAATATTAAGGCTGATGACCATTCCATGCATACACTAAAACAAGAAGGATCGGCATAGCATAGCATACCATAGATCAAGTGTCCCCTAGAGTTCCTCTGAGCACTTCATTGGGAATTTTCGATCAAATGAAAGAGTATTATCATTCCTACTGAAGTGTTTGGGGGAACTCCTGGTGTCATTTGATGTTTACAAGCTCAGCAATTCTGTCAACTCGTCCTTACGGGTGAATTATCTTCTTCCTATTTTCTTTCCTAGCTAGCTAGTATATATATTATGACACTGATAAGCTGTCAACACATCCTGCTTTTGCGATTCATTTGTGCACCAAGGAGATTCGAAGCTGCAAAAATCTGATAAGGCTTATCATGCAACGTCTGTATTAAGAACCATCCATTACCTTTATCAGTGAGAGCCTCCTAAGATAACTTAAGCAAGAAGAATTTCTAGACTGAAACGTCCAACCCCACAAAAAGGTGCACAGGCCAGAGTTGACTCTTCTCGTTGTTTCTGCCAAAACATCACTGCAGGTAAGCAATGTCTGGTTTAGAACACAAGATTCACAGCATGTTCTTACATCCCATCTTTGATAATTGCAGCAGACGGTTCTACATTTGGATACCATGATTTCACAGAATTTCCAAGTCATCATTATCTGACAGCAATTTAAGAACCTTCAACTACAATCATAGAGAATGCTATAAAACCAAAATTAACATTACTAACCTTCTCCATCAAGGGTTACATATACTCAGCAACTTTCTGTCTCTCTAGCCAGGAATTGCAGATTGTGGAGTCCTCCATTCTATGGTTGCTCGACTAGCTACAACCACTTAGTTTTTACTTAAAATGAAGGCAGAAATAATGAAAAGATAAGACAGGAGCCAACCTTTCTTTTGATGATCTCCATAAGATCGAAGTACCTTCAGTCAAAAGTTCATTCCTAGATATATCACCTCTTTTGAAGGTGGAGTTCTGGGGAGCATCAGCACTGCAATCACATCACTGAAAGGGTTCGCATCCATTAATTACTTCTTATTTAGGAGGTCAAGGGGTTGAGAAACAAGCTCAACAAACTGGCAACTGATGAGAGCTGCTGGAAGCCTCTTGAACTCCTGAATATTGGCACTGAGATGATATCACTTTTTGAAACAAATGTAAAATAAAGAGAACAAATATGATGTCACTGAATTAGTCTTCTATGATTTTCCCCTTCACTATTCATAGCAATATATCACTGATCATGGAATAATTGGCACTCAATAATCTGATAAGAATCTTAAGGTTGACAGTTGAAAATCTTAACTATTTTCTTAATGAAGCACTCACTGCCAAGAAATTGTCTAAAACCGACCAAAATTTTTTTCATTGACAATTCTCGATTATGATAGTGACAAAATAATTTCAATTAGTGAATACCACATAATCATTGACAGAATAAAATAATTAAAATATTTTTTGTTGATGAATCCGTCTTCAAAATGACACGTTATCAATAACTAACGGAATTACCAACAATGTATTTTGTCGACAAATCTAAACATGTTATAACCGGCCTCATCTCCTCCTCCTCCTCCTCCTCCTCCTCCTCCTTTTCTTTCTCTACAATTCAAAACACTAGCCCCTTCCTCTTATATTTTGGCACAAATCTGAGAACCATCATTACAAATTTTGGTCACCCAACATTTCATAGTGTCAGCATCAATGCTTTGATATAATTTTCTCTAAATATCCCCTACACCACACGTAAACAAACAAACTTATTTATAGTTTTTAGTATTTTTAATGTAGTTTGCTTGTATATTTATCCAACATTTATGACTTCAATTGTTGTCCTTTCTCCAAAAATCAACTAACAATATCCTAGGATTTTGTTAGGAATTAGGATTAATGAGATTTAAAATAAACAAATTGTTCCAGGTGAACTTTGATTGAAGAAGGTTTACTAAAGCAAGAAGGAAGAATTACTGAAATAAGAGAGTTTTAAAAAGTATGATTGTTGCTTATTCTGCCGTTGGATGCAACGCTGTGTTTTATATTTAGTTGTAATCTACGTGCGCACCATTTCATTAAACTACATTCTCACTTATTTAATTAGAGCCTGGG
>Ga0325404_1002471_pt1 | contig 19820 bp, 9 predicted proteins | sample PopdelMetagenome_18_FD_205664 | JGI IMG/M metagenome (GOLD analysis project Ga0325404, IMG submission 205664) | Populus deltoides microbial communities from Bellville, Georgia, United States - Xylem-Control-R1 | ecosystem: Host-associated > Plants > Phyllosphere > Stem > Wood/Secondary xylem... | reverse complement strand
ATTATATATATTATTTATAGAAAGAAAGGGCAGATGAGAAGGAGCACGTGCACATCACTACGACGAAGGAAGCAAAAGAAGAGGGAAGATGAGAAGAAGCACTCTCCCTCGACGCATGCTTCCTTCCCTCCTTCCTTCCCTCCTTGCCTCTTCGGTCAAAGATGAAAAGAGAGAGAGAAAGAAACTGAGGAGAGCAAGTTACAAAGGCAGTGAAACATGAAAAACAAAACGTTAAAAATTAAAACAAAAAACCAACAACGCAACAACAACCTTGGCTTGGCTTGGCTTTGCTTTGCTTTTTATTATTTTTATTAATGAAAAACTAATTAATTAATAACATCAATGGATGGATCGATTCCACCATTAGAATTCCTCAAGTCTCTCCCTCTCCCTCTCTAGAGAGAGAAACATTAAAGAACACTACTAATCTTTTTCATGTTTTACCATCATAAACAGAAACCAAAACCAAAACCAAAACCATGGATGAATAGAAGATAGAGAAAGATATAGCTGCTTTACTTTAAAGAGGAAAAAGAAAATCTGAAGATTTGAGCTTTTCAGAGAGAGAGAAACTACTGCTTCTTTAAACTGATCTGATCGGCTCCAGGTTTATCTCTGCGTGAGAGAGAGAATTCAGCCATTCAAGGTGAGACCCACAAGCAAAGAGACTTCCTTTTTTTTCTTTATTGAAATGAAATTTATACTGGTTTGATTTGATGGTGAATTTATATTTTGGTTAAGGATTGATGCCTTTGACTTCATTGCATGATTGGATCTGTATCCTTTCTGGGTTCTTCTTGTCCTTGCATCTCGATTTATCGCATGTTAGATTTGATGTTTCTTTTTGTTTATGTCCAATCTGTTGCCACATGAAGTTGATGTTATTACTTAGTTGCAATTTATGTTAATTAATTAACTACTTGTTTTGACATTTCTTTTTTCTTTTTTATCTGCTTTAATTGATTGGTGTTGCAGAAGGAAAACCAACCCAGTTCTCTATCTGTTTTTTTTTTTTTCTAAAAGAAAAAAGAAAAAGAAGAATGGTTTTTAGAGATGTTATCAAGGAACCAAAGGTGAAGGTGGAAAGGGCAGATTGTGATTCATCTGTTATGGTTGGTTTGCAAAATTGCGTTATTTTGCAGCCTCCCGTGAACGTAGAGCAAGACTTGGGACTTTTCCAGAAGAATTTGCATTTACTGGCTTATTTTCTCTCAGAGAGAAATAATAACCATTCGGAAAATGTTGGTATTGGTTTGTTGGAAAGAGAGAGTTTGAATTCTGATTATGAACCTATGGATACGGGAGAGAATCGTGATGGGCAAGCATCCGAAGACAGTCTCTTGCCTGGTCTTTATGACGACGCTGCAATAGATATTTTGGCATGGAGTTGCAGATCGGATTACCCCAATTTTGCTTGTCTGAATAAGAAATTCAAAGCACTGATTGAAAGTGGGTGTTTATATAAAGTGAGGCGGCATCTTGGTGTTACTGAACACTGGATTTATTTAGCTTGTATTTTGATGCCTTGGGAAGCTTTTGATCCTGCGAGGCAGAGATGGATGCGATTACCCAGGATGCCTTGTGACGAATGCTTCACTTATGCGGATAAGGAGTCTCTTGCAGTAGGAACTCAGCTACTTGTTTTTGGGCGTGAGTTGTTAGGATTTGCTGTTTGGATGTATAGCTTGCTTACCCATGACTGGTCCAGATGCCCTCCAATGAACGTTCCCCGTTGTTTGTTTGGTTCAAGCAGCCTCGGGGAAATTGCTATTGTTGCTGGAGGAAGCGACAAGAACGGATGTATTATGAGATCTGCTGAGCTTTATAACTCTGAACTGGGTACTTGGGTAACTTTGCCGGATATGAACTTGCCCAGGAAACTGTGTTCTGGCTTTTTTATGGATGGGAAGTTCTATGTCATTGGGGGCATGTCAAGCCAAACTGATTGTTTAAGTTGTGGTGAAGAGTATAACATTGAGACAAGGACATGGAGGAGGATAGAGAACATGTACCCTCTTCCCAGTGCAGGTCATCCTGCCATGCGTTCTCCTCCACTGGTCGCTGTTGTAAATAATCAACTTTATTCCGCTGATCAAGCAACCAATGAGGTAAAGAGCTACAACAAAACTAATAATTCGTGGAGTGTTGTGAAGAGGTTGCCAGTTAGGGCTGACTCTTCTAATGGCTGGGGATTAGCATTTAAAGCATGCGGTACCAGCTTATTGGTGATTGGAGGGCATAGAGGTCCTCAAGGTGAAGTTATTGTGCTACATACTTGGGATCCTCAGGACAGAATCCCAGACAGACCAGAATGGAATGTTCTAGCTGTCAAGGAGCGAGCGGGTGCTTTTGTGGCAAACTGTGCCGTAATGGGATGTTAATGCTCTGCTTCATTCCTATCCTTGGTGCAAAACCTTTGACTTACGGACAAAACCAAATGTTAATTGATTGGGAAGGTGACACTTGTTTTGTCATTATCATTTTTATCGCGCACTTTACGATGTTAACCTGTATTTTATTTCTATCTTGATGCATATTGATTTCATGGAACATAAAAGATGGTCGTTATCCTGTTGTGATTCCATTAAAGCAGGACCTTGAGAGGAAGAATTTGAAGGCAGTCCTATGCTTCAGAATTTTTTTATTTGAAGTGGCTGCTCTCAAGACTAAAACCTGGACACGTGATACCATGTGATTGTAAGCCCATAATTCTGTATTTGTAACATTCTGTATTTGAGTTGTTAAAGGTATTCAGATGATCATAATTGACCACACATTGACATTGAAAGTCATATGATATGGTCTAGATCTCATTATGCTCATTTCTGTGGATATTTTTTTGATGTGCTCTGAATTTTGTTAATTCTCACAGTTGATTCTCTTGGTTTTAGTATTTTTCTCTATTCATTTATAATGTAGCAGTAATCCTTATGGTTGTTTCATGCTTTGCATTTGTGGCCATGCTCTTCCGCTGCCCTACACTAAATTTCAGGTTTTGAAGCTCATGCCGTTCCAGCCTCCGGGGAGAAATTACTTGAAACTTAAGATCTGGGAAAACCTTATTTGGATCTGAACACCCTCTTTCTTGCCTGGTAGAGGTTTAAGGCTTGTTTTATTACAAATCTAGATGATTTATCGGCTTTGGACATGATGCTTCCTGTCTGGTCTCTAAGTAAAGCAGAGTGTAGCTTAAACCTCACTATCTGGTTCCTTGGTTATTTGCTTAGAGATTAGAAATACACAACGGGTGAGGCTTCTTGATTTTGACTCACAGATGTTCCATGGGAGCATGGACATGGCTTAACTGCTTTGACAAATATGCACAAATTACAGTGTGATTCCTTCCATTTTAGATGGGAATCGGTTTATTTTTACAGGAGGAAGCGATGCTGGTATGCTAACCTTGAAGTTCTGGTGCTCTTCATAATTTTTTAATGCATTTATGCACTGTCTAATCTTGAGGCTTGTTTCTTTTGCGACTCTTTCCCTCACCAGAGCAAGGTCCTTTCAGTAGGATAGTGATATCTTAGAGGTTCAACGATCCATAAAATGTTTGCCTGAAACTGTTTGAGGAAAGTCAAAGTTCAAATATGTCCCGCATTACATGTTTTTAGGGTTGAGGAAGGCCCCCCCTCCCTCTCAGAAGATAATGATTGGGGTGGTGGTGGGTGGCTGTCTCTGCGTAAAACCCCACTGCCAAATCTGATCTGATGACAGTGGTGGGTGGCTGTCTCTGCGTAAAACTCCACTGCCAAATCTGATCTGATGACACCACCACCCTTTAGATCCTCATTTGCTTTACGTACCAGCCTTTTTCAAAGGAGGTATCATATGCCGTGACAGAGCCCCTCATTTATTTTGGTTTTAGCTACTTCTGTCAATTCAGTTTTTGCTGGCTGGCCTAAGTTGTCAAGTCGCAAGAAACTGAGTGCGGTGGAATGCCCTCTGCCAACGGTCCTTTGTTAGAGCCGTGAGTCTGTTGGAATTATGAAAGCTATTTTAGTTTAAAATAATTTTTATTTAAAAATAAATTAAAATAATTTTTTATTTTTTTAAAAATTATTTTTAACATCAGCATGTTAAAATAAAAACATAAAAAAATTAATTTTAAACAAAAACAAATTTAAAGTTTAAAAAAATGCAATTTATACCGCGTTTCCAAACACAACCTGCCTATTGTTTAGCCACAAGTTTTTTTTTTTTTTTTAAAAAAGTTTGTCGTTTTCATTTAAATCATAATAATAATCAGACCTTCCATAAGCACCATCCTTCACAAAGTTGACTTGTATTACACATGTATTTTTCCAAAACCCTCTACAGTGGTACAGAGCTGCTGGTGTTGACCTTGTAAGAAAATCTGTGTCTCGAACGTCTTCCAATCTTTTTAACCTGCAATAAGCTGTAAACCGTCACTCTCCTAGTCTTCTTGGGGGAGGAAAACAACATAAATGTCTTTAACGAGGCAAGATGCAGTGAACATAGGAAAGATGGTCAAGCATTTCAAAAGATCTACATATTAAAGCAATCTGAGCATCTCTCCAAAAGGCATCAATGGAATGCAATTTGACTACACAGCCTGAACATTTCGCAATCACCCCAGAAATAATTGTTAAGAAAAGAAAAGGGAAAATTGCATCAACTAATTACGATTAGAAGAGGAAACCGAAATTGGTGAATAATAGAGGTACCACTCCATTGGTGATCGTCGCCTATCTTTTAATGCATTCATACGCACCTTTTCAATGTCAAATTCTAATTACACAAGTTGTGGTGCATTGCTAATGCAGAATCCAAGAGACATCCTTGGCTTTTATGCCCTTCAGCAATAAAGCATCAAGGTGGAATCTGCCAGAGTAACCCGCTACCCATATAATATCTAGCAGCCGATGTCATCTTGACATACCAAACTGCCATATTACAGAACCCAAAGTTTACTGTAGAATCCTGCATGCCAGTCACTAATGCATCAATTTACTATGACTCATCTCTAGGTGTCATTGAAGATCGAACAGTAGAAACTTTTAGAGCCACTTCATGCGAACTGCTGAGGTCTACACGTCAAGATATCATCCCACTATGGACCTTTGTTTCTGACACTGTAATGGCCTTTCTGTCTGAAATAGATATCCTACAAAAATAATCAAAGCACGGTTTTGCCTCGTCTTGCATTTTGGGGCTGTAGGTCCAACACATCAAGATTCTAAAACTATTACTAATCTCTCTTGGTTAGCATGGTCTTGCATTTTGGGGCTGTAGGTCCAACACATCAAGATTCTAAAACTATTACTAATCTCTCTTGGTTAGCATGGTGGGAACGAAACCAAGAAAATGGTCGGAGTGTGATTTAAAATCAGGTAGATAACTGATCTAACCTTCGACATAGTGAATAACCAATGGTATGGCTAAATATCCCATTTATGATGATAAAATCAGCAACACAGTAAAATATTCACATAGCAATGGGCATCTGAATTCAGTTTGACTTGTTTCACCATTATCCTATCCAAATCCATTCACTAATTCAAGCACAACTCACATTATCAGAAAATTGAAACAAATTTCAAAACAGAGCTCACCTCTGTTCCTCAAGTTTGTTTTAGCTTAGGTCATTTTTGTAATCCTCAGGAATACATGAGATACTGAAAGCTAGTGTGCTCATGATAAAGCTGGAGCGAATCCTAGGCAGTTAGCAGTCAGGTAGCAGTTCTATGTTATTCATAAACCACTTCTTATTAGAACAGTATAAATAAGAAAAGGCGTGCCAATTGGTTTAAATGAAAAGGAAATCAAGTGAATAGGAGCCTTAGGAAGCAGGTACCTAGTTTTGGATTGTAGTAATCATCTTACAAGTATGCTTCCTGCATGAAAGACACACAACAGCAAAATAAGTGGTCTGCTGATAGAGTACTTGCATGATAATTAATGATCCACAATGATGACGAGATTACTGTATAAGCAAGAAGCATAGGAGGGTTTCAACCAACAACAGGAGCTTTCAGGTGATGCTAGGTAAGGAGTAGTGATGGGAAAGGAAGAGAGACAACACTCTCTTCCTTTAAACATGAGATGACAGAAAACAATTGATTTGTCCCATGCATTTTGGCATTTTTCAAACTCTTCTCATTGCAAGTCTACTACATAAATCCAATGGCACCAAGCATATGTTATGCATAAATGATCATGACACTACTTGAAGTCCGTAGCTTCATAAATGTCTTGACTGTCAAATTTGTAGTTTCTTAAAAACTGTCATCCAACAATAAACAGTTGGGTTTTAATCAGCTTGATGAGATGAATAACGCAGGATAAAAGAAATGATTGAATTAGCACATACTTGCACAAAGTATACATCAATCGATTGGGTGTTTATAAGACTGGCAAGACTTATAATGTGCAGAAAGCAAAAGCAGTGAAAGGAAAGCACTTGCTACAAAGATTGCATCAAAACACTGGTGATAGAAGTCAAACTGAATTTCTCCACCTAGACTTCTGTTATGATTATCCTGCCAAGGGATAACAGTTCAAAAAAATCAAAAATACGTTGAAAGCAGCCCAGTTAAGCAAAGAATAAATAACAAGTAGCCACAAATTAATCTGCATTCTTGTAATCTTTTGGCTTTGCATTTATTAAGAAAGATGATTGGTTGGGTAAATTTTCAGAAACTAAGAGGATTCGATCATCTGATTCCAAACAAAGTCGTAGATTGTGTGGTTACCTGCAGAGCATAACAATTCATAGTACGAAATTTGTGGTAAACTGAAAACAAACAAATCTACACACACATCGATATTGTGCAAGTTAATTAACCAGAGAACAATACTTACTCATATTTTCAAGAGAATGAACAAGAGATCTACACATCTATTAAGAATTTGCTGTCTGAAATACTGGAAAAACTTGCCTAACAGGGTCAGGAATCATCACCTTGCAAAAACAAGTGACATTCTAGTCTGGTAACACCATTTTTGTACTTATGTCTGACAATAAATAATCCAGTATTGAGTGCATGTGGTCTTCTTTCGGTAACAGTTTTTGTTTTCCCTCTTTCTTCTAAAAATGAAATGCTCAACATGAGGACTTCCCAGAAGCTTCGGAAACAGATGTTATCCCCTAGTTGAACTGAGCCAATAAAAAATACATGGGGATTTCAAGATAGCATATTTTAGCAATGCAAGACAATTTCAGCAACAACATTTAAGACATATTTGGGATAAACTACAGACATTTCAGTATTCAGGAAATTGGGTTATCAAATTGATTTGAAAAGATGCTCAACAGTTTCCTTCACAAATACACAGAAGAGGAAAAAATGCTGAAGACAAGCATGCTGTTAAACAACAGATCATGCACTGCAAATATTCTTCTTCCAACTGCGGGGAAATTGCGACGCGATGCAACTGCAATTTCTACAACTTTCCCACGCTGATTAAGTTATCTTTTCATTCTGACAATAGGGATTGAAACAATATCTGGTTCTACAGAAAGGTGTCCACTAGAAAGCTAAAAATTAATGGCATGTTCAAAGCAATTGCAGAAACATGGATAGAGAATACAAATAGATCGTTGACAAAAACTCATGTGCAGAATCAGTAATCTGACCTTGCATCAAAAACTACCATACCTGTACTCAGTTGCTAAGCCTTTTATTATCAGTAGTATACAAGAGACAAAGTACATTCCCATGATTTCAGACAGGAAAAGTACAGCAATGCTTGAAGATCCACTCCCAACTCTGGAAACCGCAAAGAAGCACTACATATTGCCAAACACTATACGTCGTTAAGGTAAGCTTCTTACTTCTCACTTCCAATCTATAAAACCATCAGCTTCAAAAGATTTTTACTATAAGTTAGTTGAGAACACCTCCAGGCATGCATCTGTAGCAGTCATGTCAAAAGACTCTGCTATTTTAGGCTAGTGCATCTATTGTTCAGGTGAGGACAACCAGTCTAGTTGCTAATCATTATATTATCAACTCTCAAAGAGTTTGGAAAGCATTTTGTCATATGAATTCAGCGCTCAGCTGGACTAATTAAAGTCATTCATAGATTAATAAGAGCATGTTTGGCATTGTAATAGTAGTTACTTTTCAAAGTGTTTTTCGCTCGAAAATGCATCAAGATAATGTTTTTTCATTTTTAAAAAATTCATTTTTAACATCAGCACATCAAAATAATCCAAAAACTTAAACATAAAAATAATAATAATAATTTTAAGCAAAAAAAAGTCAAATTTTTGGCAAACGGTGCTTTGGCCGCAATGCCAAACACAAGTAATCCAACATGACTCAAATTTGTCCCTCTTTCAGAGATTCCTTGGTGTCCGATATTTTTTACTTATCAGATAATAAACCAAGAAAAAGAAAAAAGAAAATATAGGTGCGCCTTGTAGATTTCTCTCTTCAAAGAGTTCATGTCCTATTAAAATTAAGTCATGACTAGCAAATAAGAAAAGAAGAATCTCTAATATACAAATTACAAAAAGGAAATTGAAAGTAAAATATACTTCATAAGATTTGTTAAAAATTATCGAACTGATATAACGAACAAGATTCCAATGAATAACAGGGAAATGTACTGCACACCATAAATATATGTAAGACAGCAGCTTCAGCCATGCAATACTTCATACAATTCTTTTGACACAAATATGTTTCAAAAGAAACTCTAAAGACTGCATGCAAAAAATACAATTCTTGTAAATAGAGTATGAAAATTGGAGTAATTTTACACATGCAAGTAGTCACATAATTAACTTTAGTTGAGGGTCAAGCAGTATTCAAGTCACATGAATATGGCTTTTTCTAAAATAATCTAAAGCATCCACTGCGAGCAAACCATTTATATGTGGAAGGCACCAATAATCTTTGAATTTTGTGAGGAGGTATACTGGGAAAACAATCAAACCAATTCTCATCATTTTAAAACCAAGCAATTTACTTTAAATTACTGTCTTGTATTGCCACACTTTGTCAACAACCTGTACGTTCACCTTATCATTCTTGCTTCAGTTAATTCCAATAGAAAAACATGTTTTAAGTGCCCAACACCCTACCATAAAACTGAAGACCTTTTTGGCAATGCATCACAGCCACAACAGACCCAACTGTTGATAGATCAACTTCGTGGTTCTGTCTAGTTAAAAGTTGACTTAACTAACTATATTTATTAAGTTTAGTGACAGGAGAAGAGATCCTACAAACATGAATAAATGCAATGATAAACTATTAACATTACAAAAGGTGGCAGGTTACATGCTAGGATCTTGAATAATGAAATTAACATGCAAGTAGTCATTTATTTACTATTACAAGTAAAATTCATAACTAACCTGTGATCATAATGCAGCAGCATTAATTCCTATATCAAAGAACTGTAAAAATATGCTGATAGTCCTTGTCACAGGATCAACTGAACCAGCCTGTAAAAAACAGTATTATATAAGAATCACATAAAAAAGATAGTAACGAATGGTTTTCTGATTTGAAACCATACATTGAATTACAAAGTTGAGCATGTCAATAGAAGGAATCATTGAGGGGCAGTAAATTACCTCCTTGAAAATAACACTCTGCAGAGACTGCACCAAGCAAATAGAGTATTCAGTCACCTTGCTTTATTCATGCCTTGCATTGAAATTAGAAAATGAAAAGTATATTAACGGACACCTAAAATAGTTCATTCATTGCCAATAGAAAAAATTATTGCATCAGATTCAACAGACTTTTGAAATTGAAAACAGTTGAAGGAATTACAAACAAAATTATTGCGTGCCCTAAAATGGAGGGTTCTAGTTTAAGGGTAGATCAATTGTTTCCTTCGGTTAAAGGAGGTAAAACTTAGTATTGTTTTCTTCAGTTAAAGGAAGGAAACTTAGTTTTCACGTTAAGTGACAGACTTCCACTAATCTCTCATCGGTACCACAGAGAGCATAAATAATCCATCTCAAATGAGAAAAAGTAGAACATCCAGAAAAGCAACTCCCTAAAGCTGATGCCAGTTGTGCTAATATTGTAAATGTAATGACATTATTGCAGGATTTTGATTAGCTCCTAACCCATAAATCCAGTAAATGATTACGGACTCAGCACACCAAACCCATCATTGGAATTCACTCAACTCAAAAAGATCAAAACGCAATTCAAAATAAGATCTCCATGAAGTACTTCTTGAACAATGTGTCCATAACATCAAAAGTTTGCATGATCGATATCCTTCATTAAATGGGTGCAAGATTTGGCGGATAATTCCGAACAATAATTAATAATTGCATAAAAATAAAAATTTTATTGATTCAAGAGTATGAAAGAGATAACTCAAACTAATCAGCTGTCAACCAAAGGAAGAGTTGAGTAAAAAAAAAAAAACATAATTCATATTTGATGTCTGACTATCATTTGATACTTGGATTCTGAAAAAAGAAGAAGTGGAAACAAAATTGGCAATAATGAAAGTGTCAATAATTCCAGCACTCTGCAATGAACATCAAAGCCATCAGAATTTTGTTGGTAAGCATGAAATTCAATTTAATAGCACATGGAGGCATTTTTCACAAGGAAGACACATCTTAGAGAATGTCCGAAGACAAATGTTTTTACAAGTGTCCAAAACGTTGTACTGGTTAAGAAAACCTAATTAGAACGCTTTTGGGTCTAGCTCAAGCACTAAGAGGTAAGAAGGTTTTGCTAAGCTCCCAGGGCAAATCCTCCCAATCAAAAATTTATATGTAGTTCTCTAACAAATATCTTTTCTAGGAAATCAACCCTTAAATAAAAATCAAACCTAGAAATTAACACACATACCTAAGACAATTCTAATGGAACTTGAGATCACATTTATCTTCAAATCCCCAGCACCCACACATAGCCCTCAAAAACTTGAGTATTAATGAGAGACAGCATTTTATTAACCATGCATGTGGAATTTATTCTAAGAGACAAACAAGATAGAAACTGAACCTCACATTAAACAAATTTTGCATAAATCAGTTTGCACACAAAAGGCATCCAAAAGATCCTCATTCTTCTATCAAAGAATGTCTTAACCATACTTTAATCATTTTGTACACATAATAGACAGAGCATGCATAGCCAAGTAAATACTGCATGTGACCCCTCCAAGTTTGAGAAAATGCAGCTGCCTCCTGCAAAGTTAAGAAAGCAGAAGATATAAGAGCTGGTTGTTCAGAATGAGGGGAAACAAAACATTATAGAATATTTGTTTTTCTGTTTTTAAGAAAAAAATGGAAATAATTAACACGTCCACCAAGTCATATAAATACCCCTGCATCAAGACACATATAAAATCTCCCTCTTCAAGTGACCAAACTCCTTTCTCTGAACGTAACGCACTCTTTTTTACTATCTCCAAAATCAGGCCCAAAACAACATCAAAGAAACAGAACACCCTCATTCAAATAGCACAATCAAGATATCTAAAAACCACTGCTTGACCTGTTAGACATCAGCATGTCATTTAATGTACTCTCCTGATGACCTTTGTAACTCCAGCTCATAATTATCCCACGTATTAAATAAAAAATATTTTATCCATGAGCTAGTAAAAAATTGAGAATGAAGTGGATTTCCTAGAATCAAAGAGCATATACTAGAAATAAATATCGTAAGTATGAACCATAAGGAGCATGGGGACAAACTAAATGCTAAATCATAAAAGCTCATATATATCATGGATAGTAAAACAGAATGTACGACTCACTCAAAATTTTAATGGCCTATTTTAACTGGAATGAAAAAGAAGGGAGTGGAGATGTGAAAACAGAAACAGGAGGCAGAATGGGGCTGATGAGAATAATTAATGAAAGGCCATCACTGCATTTGATATACAACTTGGATTGCTGGTATAGTGTGTGGGGGGGACGGTCTGCATGCTGGTTGTGGGATTTCAGACGGGGAAGGATGTGGAAGTGGTGATGGTAGGATGGCGCCCACTGATGGCAGCTGTATGGTGGTGGTGGTGGCAGTAGAGGTGCTCGAGTTAGTATCCTAGCAGTCAAAACTATACCCCCATGGTTATGGAAAAAAAGGTAAAATTCTCACTCAATCTTTATTTTTTATTCTGAGCTTCATTTTAGATATTTCCCCTTCCTAGGCTCCAACTCCAAGCTATAAATGGAGCTTAAGAGTATGGCTAATAAAAATGACAAAACACATGTTCCAAAAGCTATATTGGGGAAGAAAATGTGTGCATAACCACATACAAGCAGGAAAAGTATGCAAATTTTCAAGACAGGAACTACTCTACTCAGTAATTTAAGCCACCTTGTTCAATAGAAATCTTCATCACCAATTCACAAAAATTACAATTATTTACAATTGCAACACCTCATACATGAAAATCTAGATGAAAACTGGAAGTAATAAAATGATTTCTGAAAAGAAACATAATGAGATTACAATTTATTAACCTCTGAAAGTAAAATACAAACAAAGTAACAAACAGAATGGATGCACTTATAGCCTGTGGAAAACAGATATCTTTTTGTTGAGGAATTTCCCCAAAAAAAGCATATCAAACAAAATTAACATCACTAAAAATGGTTAAACAACAGTAACGTTGCTCCTTTTGATCATCTTGAACAGATTGTACAACCGTGCCAACTATCCATCTGAAGAAATACCTAGCAACATATAACCTCATGTCAGAAATGTCTAAGTGCAACAATTTCTAAAGATTATTACCATAAAAACTGTAATGTCCAAAGTATTAGGTCTAAAGTATTTAACAGGGGGGAAAAGTTATTGTACTTGAATCATAAATATACACATGTTTGTGCATTTGCACAAGTGAGGGCATGTACTTGCAAGCTCAAGATTGTCAAAAACACTTTTTTGACAGGACACAGAAAACACAATGTAAAATCGTAAAACTAGAAGTAAATTTTTTTAACTAATTATATATTGACAATTACAGCCAAAAAGTAAATAATAGTATAACATAATTAAAACAAAAGTGAAATAAACAATAGAAAAATTCAAGCACCTTAAAATACATAGAAAACTATAAATAGCAAGGTAACCAGTAAACCGGTTTCTGGAAAACCTAGAACCAGTCGACCGGTTATTCATACAAAACCAAAAAAATCACTCATCTTATTCTTTCTATAAACTTGTAAACTCGGTCTGGTTTTACCGATTTTAAAAGTTAACTCGCAATTTTGACAACAATGTTCAAGCTTGCCAAAACATGTGAGCAAATAGGACAGTGAGCCTAGTTATATCATAAAAATGTGAGATGATTAGCAAACTCATTTTTGCATCTAGTTTTGGCCTCAACAAATAAGTTATCTTTCACCTTGCCATTAATCCTAAGAAGAAATTCCTACAAAGTTAGAACTTTGATGAAAAGAACTTGCAGCATAATTAGTTAAAATATATTAGGTGTATATAACTGTCAATTAGTTAGCTGACTTTTAGCCTAACTTTCAGCTCCTAGATTGTAGTTTATTCAATTGTATAGTTTACTTACCTAAATGATTAATATGTATCCTATATAAATAACCCTTAATGATCTGAATAAAAACTATCCAACCTAATTCTATTCTTCAATTTGGTATCAGTTTTTTAGATTAAAGGTCCTAACTCGATTCCTTGAAGAGAATTTGTATGAATCTTCATTTTTAACCAGCAGCCATTGTTGACACTCTCTTGCTGTTTTTTCCTTAGAGCCACTTCAATCAACCCTAGTCTTCTATGTTTGACAAGCAAGCAAATATGTCCAACAGTGACAAGGCCCTTGTAAATTCGAACAGCAAGATATTGTCTGCCATGATTATTCAAGAGAATTTCTCTCAAAGCCATATTAAACTGGATGGTATGAATTATCATGTCTGTCTAAAATTCTGGAAATGTGTGTTGCTAGTAGGATGAAGAAGGGTTATATTACTAAAAAACCAATGACGACCTAAGGAGTATGCTTCTCGGCAAAGGATGTATGAGATGCTGGAAAAAGCATGGCTATCTAGAGTAGTTTAAGCTTCAGCAAGCTAAGAGATTAAAAAAAAAAAAGTCCTAGATTGTGGCTATCCCATTGTGTTTTTGGACAATCTCCTGAAGATGACGATTGGCATTGTGACACGGACATAAACTATTTAAGAAAGACAACAAAAACAAATAACATAAGATCTTGTCACAAGAGGTCACACCATAAACCCTAATTTGAAGTTTTATCACTAAATATTTCTTTTCAAGTAGTCTCTTTCTCTATAAGATTTACAATTATTTAAAAAAACTAAAAAACCTAAAAATAAAGGAAAAGCAATAAAAATCCTAAATATACTAAGAAAAATAAATTATTAAGCATAATATTTAATTTCCTAAACTAAATAAAAATAAAGAAAAATAACTAAAGAAAATTATTTTTTCTTAAAAACCTTTTGCATCACATTAGTAAGGAGAGAGATAGAGCATTACATTCTAAGTCTAGCCACTGTCTTCAAGTAAAGAAAGGGAAGTCTAACAGGGAAAAATCTTTGGGTCATCCTTCATTTGCCTACTTAGAACATTTATTTTGTGATATTCTTGTTTCTAGCTTATGATGTGAACAATGCATTTATGCTAAAAATCATTGTGTTCCTTTTGAAGTCATTTACAATAAAAGTCCAAATCCTTTTCCATGTGTTTATACTGATATTTGGGGTCTTTTTCTACCCTTTCTACTTCAGGACATAAATGTTTTATTTCTTTTATTGATGATTGCACCAAGGTAAGTTGGGTATATTTACTAAAATCTAAGTAATGTTATCCATGTTATTACTTAATCTTACTAAATGATTGTCACACAATTTCATACTCAAGTTCAAGCCTTTCATTCTCACAATGGTCATGAGTTTGTGAATCAATCTCTTATTGATTTCTTCAAGGCTCATGGCATCCTTTATTAGACAGTGTGCCTGCACACCACAACAGAACGACATAGCATAATCTATGAACTAGCACCTCTTAGAGGTAGCTTGGACATTATGTTTTATTATGCATGTTCCTAAATGTTTCGCGGCTGATTTTGTCATGATTGTGTCTTCCTCATTAAATAATGCATGCATGTATTATGACTATTAAACCTTTTTGAGGATGTTATCAAGTTTCCACTCTATTCCTTCTACTCTCGATATTTGTCCTAAGATTTTTGGTTGTGTTATATTCATATTCACTCTCATAGGGATAATAAGCTCAATCCTTGTGCCCTTTGGTGTCTTTCTAGGTTACACTAATTCCCAAAAGGGATATAAGTGTTTTCATCCTCTATAGGTAAATACTACATTTTCATGGACATTTGATTCTATGGAAAAGTGTCCTATTTTTCTGGGAATGTGTCTTTTGTTCCTCTTCCAGGAGAAATTAGTAGCAAGGAAGAAAAACATTTATGGTTGGCAGAAAAGAGATTATGGATTTCAAGTGAGGGGACGGATCAAGCTATTATGGCTGAGGGGTAGATCTATTTTGATCCTATAAAAGAAGTTGTATCCAAACTTGAAGAGGGTATGGATAAAAGGTCCGCTCAATTGTTCCAAAAGGGTTGTACAAGAAGGAACTTAAATGTAATTGTCAAGCCTCCACCTCATTTTGACTCCAATACTTCACTTGATGATATTACCATAACATCGATTGACTCATACAAGATTGACCTTGAGATACATGTCCCTTCTTCTATAGATTCATAACATTTATCTTTAAGGTCTGCCAACTCATATTCACAAATTAGTGGTCAAAAAAGGTTATATCCCCTTCATGTCTATAAAGAGACTGATAGATTTGGATTTTTCAAACCATCTAATGCTATTTATCCCATGTCTGATTTTGTCTCTTATCATCATTTGTTGATTCTGTCTCTTATCATTATTTGTCAAGTCTCACTTATCTTGTGTAAGTTTCACTTATCTTTTGACCTTTAATTGTCCTTTGTCTATACCTAGAGATTTTTTGGAAGCTTTTGGAGACCCTACGTGGAAGTCTGCTATGGTTGAGGAAATGAAGGTACTCTAGAAAAGCTCTACTTAGGAGATGGTCGAGCTACCTCAAAAAAGAAAGCAACGAGGTGTAAATGGGTGTTTTCGATGAAGTGCAAATCATATGGGATCGTTGATAGGTACAAGACTAGACTAGTTACTAAGGGTTACACTCACACTAGTAGGATTGACTCAAGAAAGACTTTTACTCCCATGGCTAAGATGAACACAGTTAGAGTCATACTCTCTTTTGCATTTAACATAGATTAGCCATTACAACAACTTGATGTGAAGAATACCTTTCTTCACGATGATCTAGTAGAGGTGTATATGGACCCTCCTCGAGGATTGATGCCAGAAGGAGGTGAAGAATGCAAGGTGGAAAAAGGTGTTGTATGTGTTTATAATAAAAATAAACATCCACTAGTTGGCCGTGTAAGAACTCTAATTATTCACTATTTTATAGGGAAAGATAAGCTGAAATCGATCATGAATAGTATGATCGATCAGAGACGAAGGAGACTAGGGTAAAGCAATCGACCACAAAAGCAAGGTTTATGTGATCAACCAAAGTATCTAGGCTTATGCAAAACATGAGTCCTCAACATGTAAAGTTAGTTAGTGTTACTTAACAGGTTAGGATTCAAATGTTTATCAAAAAAAGAGTTATGATTTAGTTAGAATACAGTTTGTCTTAGGATTCATCATATCAACTCTTTATCTAATATGGATATCAACTCTTTATCTAATATGGACAACCTATGTAGGATTAGATTTAAGAGATTATGCAAAACTCTAATATCTTGTAATGATACAAATAGGATCATATAGAAAATTTATCTTTCTTTCAGTTTTTATTGCTTTCCTTTACAACTTTATTTACTATTTTATTTAATTCCTATACTTTAAAATAATTTCAATTATTTCCTTTTCCTTTCTACACTTGTTCTTTTCTACATGTGGTGTTGTTTGGAGTAGATATACCTTTTTTGAAGTTCCAAAATCTTGGTATGTCACATTCTGGTTGATTTTGCGAGGTTACTACTAGCCCTTCTCTTAGGATAAGTTCTTATAAAGGTAGTTTCTCCTCCTTGAAAAGGCAGAAACGATTAATTGGTAGCATAATTGACCAAAAGATTATCTGACAGATCAACAACATGGACTGCATCAATTGCCGAGGGTTTGGTTCGACAAGTTGAGCCAATGAAGAAGTGTGGTTTTAATCAATCGCGGGCTTGGTTCGACAGGTTGAGCCAATGACAAAGTGTGGTTTTAAGCAAGCCTTGGCATATCACACTCTATTCTAGAAGCTTCAAAACTAATTTGCCAAGGAATTTGAGATGAAGTAGTGTGGTTTTAAGCAAGCCTTGGCATATCACACTCTATTCTAGAAGCTTCAAAACTAATTGGCCAAGGAATTTGAGATGAAGGACTTCAAAATTTTGAAATATGTTTTAGGCATTGAAGTATCTTGATCCAAGCAAAGAATCTCTCTCTCTCTCTCTTAATGGAAATACATATTAGACCTTTTAATCAAAACTGATAACTCCGCCTTGTGAACTTGTGGATGCTCCTATTGAGATTAACCATGGTCTTGCTTTCTCTTGAATCAAGTTCTAATGAATAAAAAGAGGTATCAAATAGTGGTAGGCAAGTTGATCTGTCTAGCTCATACTAGACCTAACATATCATATGCAATTAGTGTTATGAGCCAATTCATGCATAGTTCAAGTAACTGACATATGGATGCAGTGAATCGTATCTTGACTCACCTAAAATTCTCTCTGGGTAAAAGGTGTTATGTTCTCCCAGCATCTTGGCTTACCTAAAATCCTCTCCAAATAAAGGTGTTATATTCTCTTGACATTACCACATTGATGTTGTGGGATATATTGATTCTGATTTTGCTGGATCCAAATTAAAAAAAAAAAAAATCTACCTGTAAGTATGTGTCACATATGGGAGGTAACTTAGTAACTTGCGAGTAAAAAAAAAAGAATGCAGCATCACTATCTAGTGCGGAAGAAGAGTATTGTGCCCTCCATCATGCGATTACATAACTTGGCTTAAAATTCTCTTGGGTGAGTTGGGTACAACCTAAGAAAACCGATGGTACTCTTTTGTGAGAACTCAATTGCTATTGAGATTACCAACAATCCAGCTCAACATGAACAAACAAAGGATATTGAACTTGATAGGAATTGCATTAAAGACAATCTAGACTCTTGTGTAGTTGAGATTACTTATATTATGAGTGTGAATTTGTTGGCTGACATAATGACTAATGTTGTTACTATTGGTCCCTTCCATATGTTGCTATCCAAGTTGGGCATATATGATATCTATACACCAACTTTAGGAAGAGAGTTAAAATATATTAGGTGTACACAACTGTCAATTAATTAGCTGATTGCAGTCAATTAGTCAGCTGATTATAACCTAACTTTTAGCTCCTAGATTGTAACCTATTCAATTGTATAGTTGACTTACCTAAATGATTGATATGTATCCAATATAAATGCCCCTTAGTGATAGGAGTAAAAACTATCCAGTCTAATTCTATTTTTCAATTGAATTTAAACTTTTTTCCTTAAATCTGGTGTAAAATAAATGTCTAGACCAGCCTTGTTATGTCTAGTCTTGAAATGAACTTTTTTTCTAGATTTAGGTAATTGACAGTCATAAGATATCATGTAAAGCAGAATTTGTCCAAGCTATCTCTTAAATATTTCCTAAAACATATATTGCTATCCACTAGAACTCCTTTAGGGTATCAAACGAATTTCCAAGTTTGTGGACTAATACCAACTAATGATACTCGGATTTAACATCTCCAGGAACGGAGTGGAAATCTTTTGATGTCATTTAAACAATGCTATATATTTTTCTTAACAACAACCACGAGCAGTAATAATCTACCCGATTCTTCCCCTAACTTAGCATATTTGTTTGATATGCATGTCAAAATTATGTTTTTCTTTTTCTTTTCTTTTTTTTCATGTATTATAATGTCTTCCTATACTCACTCAAATTGATAAGCTCAAGACTTATTATAATATATTTGTTTCTGAGCTACATTGATTAAAATTGTGCCCATGTTTCTAGTTTTATCTCTTCTAAATATGTTTTCACGAGCTAAACTTTAGAATTTCATAAACAACGAAGTAAGTTTTCAGCACAATTATTTGTTTAATAGGTGGTGCTCGCTGTATGATACTTTTTCCTCTTTTTTTTACAGATATACTTCAATCTTAAAGCTGCATTGTATGATTGACTATAAAATTTGTTTACTTCAAGCATGATGTCTCCCTGGGAAATAGATGCTTTGATAACTTTAAGGCGTTTTACTGAGCATAATGTAAATTGCAAATTGAATTCACATCTCATCCAAACACATTACTCCATTCAAAAAAAAATTGATGCTGCAATGACAATGCACAAGAAAGAAACATAATAAGAAAAATAGAAAGATAAGAAACCTCCTCTGATCCCTGAATTCGTTCCATCTCCAGTTGAAAAGGACAATCTTCTTCTTCTTTGCAATACAAGTCTCAATTGAAGAGGACGAGTTGAAGGAGAGTGCAAGAGAAAGCAAAAACGGCACTGAAAATGATCTGAACTAAATGCTCTTTTCTCTTCGTATTCTTTGTAAAGCCTTCTGCTTAAGAAACAAAGGCAAAGTGATCCAACCACCACGATTTCTTCAAAGAAATCCCCACCCGCCCTTCTCTCTTGCTATCTTGGATCTCCCTCATACTCACTGTCCTCTATGCTTTCTTGCTTTCTGAATGCTGTTCTGTTCTCTTGTTGATAGAGAAAACCTTTATATCTTCCTCTTCTTGTTCTCTCTCACCAC
>Ga0325404_1002467_pt1 | contig 19831 bp, 9 predicted proteins | sample PopdelMetagenome_18_FD_205664 | JGI IMG/M metagenome (GOLD analysis project Ga0325404, IMG submission 205664) | Populus deltoides microbial communities from Bellville, Georgia, United States - Xylem-Control-R1 | ecosystem: Host-associated > Plants > Phyllosphere > Stem > Wood/Secondary xylem... | reverse complement strand
TGCGCCTATTTTCTTCTTCCAAGATAGCGGCTGCAACATCATCAAAGACTAAATAGTCTGTGAGGATATTATTGGTCAAGTTGATAATGAGCTGATCATATGAATCTGGGAGACTTTGAAGTAGAAGTTCTGCACGTTCACTTTCCTCTATTTGTTGACCCAACGTAGTGAGTTGTGAAAATAGAGTTCTTATTGTGTTGATGTGGTCAGTCACCGCCGTGGTTTCTGCCATTCGAAGGGTATAAAGTCTCCGCTTTAAGAAAATCTTATTGTGCAAAGACTTGGACTCATATAGCTTTGTTAGAGTCTCCCATATCTCCTTAGCTGTTTTCTTCTCCGCCACACTTGATAATACTTCATCGGCTAATGCTAAATGTATGTTAGCAATAGCATTGCCATCCATCTCATTCCATTTTGCATTATCAGTGATCTCCGCGGGCCGATCCCCAATCAGAGATCTTGTCTAAGCAATCTTTTCGATACTGCTTTGTTTACTGATGTAAACAGACGTCCTATCCTACTAGCTGTGTTTTGCATGCTGTCTAAGCTTTTCACCAGGTTTTCTTTTAGCACAGATACATCTGTATCAATTGTGATATTTTGATGGATAGAATACTGATGAGATCGTACAGCCAACGTAGGGGAAAGATCTTTTTGCTTGTAGAGCAAGCTGGTGGGTTCAATTTCAAAATTCAAACCACTCTCATTAATGGTGCTGATCTCTCTGCCTGTCATTTTCTAATGACACTTTCTTTTATACAACGATGGGAGATGGGAAATGAATTGATGGAGCATTGAGTACATGAATAAGAATTTAAGATTAAAAAAATAAAAAAAAATTTAAGATTAGATCAAAAGATCATATGTGGTTAGTTTACCCCATGTTTATGTATATATGACCTAAATGAATTGATAAGACATAAGACATTTAATGCAAAGCCTTGCCCTACTTCCATGGCTAGGAAATTTGTGATGGTGCTGAAGATCATGCATGTGTAACTGTGACGTGCATTTACAAATGGGGTCTTGGCGTGGAAGAGAAAAATTGCCAAAACATGAAGGAATGAACCTCTTTAATTAGTTTCTTGTATGTACTGAAAAATTGCATATCTACTACTAATTATTTGGAGTAAATTATAAATGAATCTCTTTAGGTTTGTAAAATGAATTAAACAGTCCCTTTATTTTTAAGTACTAATTAATTAGTTTTTATTAAAAAAATATATCAAAATAATATATTTTTTATTTTAAAAAAAATTATTTTTGATATCAGCGCATCAAAATAATCTAAAAACACCAAAATAGCGAAGACTGGTTCGCTACAGCCAACATGTTTTGCGGCAGCGAATGCTACTTCGCTGCAGCCAACATGTTTTGCGACAGCGAATGCTACTTCGCTGCAAACAACTCAATTTCGACAGCGAGTCACAAATTTGCTGCAAACAATACAACTTCGACAACAACTACTAATTCACTGCAGGCAACTCAGTTTCGGCAACGAATCACAATTTCGCTGCAGGACACACAATTTGGGAGCGAATGCTAATTCGCTGCAGAAAACTCAGTTTCGGCAGCGAATCGCAAATTCGCTGCAGCCAACTCAACTTCGACAACGACTCCCAAATTCGCTGCAAACAATTCAGGTTCGGCAGCAAATCACAATTTCGCTGCAAACAACTCAACTTCGACAGCGAATCACAAATTCACTGCAGAACACACGATTCGGCAGTGAATGCTAATTCGTCCTAGCCTCCATCCCCCATGTTCCATGCTCTGGCTAGAGGGAGGCATGTAAAAGTTCGATAGTTTTCGTGTCAAAGGTAGTGACAGGATTAACATAATGTTTAATTTTGTTATTGTGGTTATTTTTTACAATATTTTTTATTTAAAAATATATTAAAATTATTAAATAAATAAATAAATCTTTTAAAAAAATATACCACCACCACAAATACAAACACCGCACTTCCCGTGTCTCCATCTCTGGCAATCAAAACAAGTCTATTTTATATCTTGTATCGAGGATGCATAGTCCAATACAGTAAACAAAGTAAAGCAGTATCGAAAAGATCATACCTTGCTTAGACAAGACCTTTTCACCTTGTATAGAAAGTGGAATCTACGTAAAGCAAAAAACGAAGCAAAGAACAATCACCATAATCAACATTAGTTTCTCTACGTGGATTCCACTTTCTATACAAGATGAAAAGGTCTTGTCTACGTGGATCCCACTTTAGACATTTAGTGTGGGAGATGAGATTAATTAAATTAGGCTTGGACAGGTAAAAAAAATGTTCACTGCAGCTTCCCATCACTGTTCATGCTGTTCAGTGGGCTAGGCAGGCTTTGTAGTCTAGTTTCAACTACTAGCAATTTAACTCTACACAATATTGACAAACTGAAAGCGATCGTTTAAAAAAACAATCTTTGAAAACTCGAAGATTCCATTTTACTGCAGCTTCTCATCACTTCCATTTTACTGTAGCTTTTTCAGTTTTTAAAGATTTATGGAAGTGATGGGAATTCATGAGGTAGATCATACGAATGTGCTAATTTATACCCTTGCCAATTTACACACGCGTATCGAACACTAATTAATGAGTGGGGACTGTGTTATATGTTAGCTGAAAGAGTGGGGCCAAACTCAAGCATTCACTTGTCAAAAATATCACAAGACGGGCCAGCTGGCAGAATGAGAACCGACAATCTCAACCAAGATTGTCAAAAATACTTTTTATTGATGCTTTTGTTTGTATTTATCAGTTTTAAAAAAGCATAAATCCATTATAACAGTATAAAAATCTGTTGATTATGATAAATTTATACTCTATTAATGACATGTGATATATAGGACCACATTTATAATTTTAAAACATTTAAACTTTCCTTAAAGAATCCAAAACCGAAATCATAATTACTTTTTTTTAATTTCTTTAAAATTTTATAATTTTAAAACATTTAAACTATCCTTGAAGAATCCAAAACACAAATCCTAATTACTTTTTTAAAATTTCTTTAAAATTTTATAATTTTAAAAATTTAAACTATCCTTGAAGAATCCAAAACACAAATCCTAATTATTTTTTTAAAATTTCTTTTAAAATTTATAATTTTAAAACATTTAAACTATCCTTGAAGAATCCAAAACATATATCATAATTACTTTTTTCAAAAAAATTTTAAATTTTATAATTTTAAAACATTTAAATTATAATTGATGAATCCAAATTAGAAATCATAATTACTTTTTTTCAATTTCTTTTAAATTTTATAATTTTAAAACATTTAAACTATCCTTGAAGAATCCATAACAGAAATCATAATTACTTTTTTCAAATTTCTTTTAAAGTTTGTAAACTTAAAAGTTTTAACTATACTTGATGTTCCTTAAGATTGCCTTGATTCTCATTTTCCAGAGTGAGAAATTGCTCCCATTGAACCTCTCAATCTCATACTTTGTTGCTATTTTATTCATCGTGATCTATTCAGCTATCACCGTTTCACAGATCTGTAACGTATACAGAAATAGTATCGTGTGAATAATACTTCGCTAAGTAAGTTCCCAGGAAAGATTGGAGGGGTCACAAACGGTCTCGCTTAAAACCTAATCTTCTTAGACAGAACTTTCTAGACTGTATTTAATCACCGCACTGACTTTCTATATACGCCAACAGTAACGTATGTGAATAGTACCATATGGATGAATAGTGCCATATAGGTGAATAGTGCCGTAGACGTGAATAGTAACCGTATACACGAATAACTTTTGTGTATTAACAACACCAACAAGAAGGCTCTGATACCACTGTTAGGATACTGGCATGCAAACCCGATAAGATAAAAGACAAAGAATAGGATAAAATGAGAAATTAGACACAAGAATTTACGTGGTTTACCCAATTTGACTACGTCCACGGGCAAGTATAGAAGGATTTTACTAAGTAATGTGAGAATTACAACCTCTCTCTACTAATAGGAGAACAACTGAAATCTTTCTATTACTAGGAGAAAACACTTCACTTACTATCTCATAAATACCTTATAATTTTATGGGATTACTCTCCTACACTCTCTCTCCCTCTTGCTCTCTTGTTTCTCTCTTGTGTTGTGATATATATGGCAAGGATGCACTGTCTATTTATAGACAAGCATCCTTGTCTTTGTCTTGCAAAAGACAAAAGCAAGGCAAGTGGCACCAATTAGTGCGGCAAGTGGCACCGAATTGGTGTCCACTTTGTTGACTTAGCTTGCAACAATTGGTGCCACATATCTTACTTCTTTTCTCTGATATGTCATTTCCTCACCTTGCGCCAGCACCACATCACACGTACTGGTGTATTTATTGACTTATATAAGATCATATACGATTGTTTGTAACTCATTGTTTGTATCTTGGTTTTGTTTGATTAAATTAACCAGGAACACAGCTTGGAGCAGAAGCAAGGAATATAAATATTCCGTGCAAAACTGTGAAGAACTGCGTACCAGCAGGCCATTGCAACTTTGCAAGTGCATTATGAACTTGTGTTTCTGCCATCCTGTTGAACAAGTTCTTAATGCTCAAGCGCTCATCGGCAATAATCCATGAACGTTCAAAAAGCAGTTTCTTTGCTAATAATTCAATATTGCAAAGAAGCTGGCTCTTCCTTATTGTTACATGTTTTGTGAATAAATGTGTTGGAAATAAATGCGGCGCCGAAGTATTACACATTCATTAACAAATTCATAAAGGCGTGTTCTTAATTTTATTGTGATAATTAAATTGACTAACTTTGACGGAAACGACCACAATTTAAGGTTGGAAGGTTATAAGCGCTTGTTTGGCAGTGTGGTTGCGGGTGCTTGTTAAATAATTTTTCGTGCTAAAATGTATGTCAATGATGTTTTTTTATTTTTTAAAAATTATTTTTGACATCAGCACACCAAAACGATCCAAAACGTACAAATCATATTAAATTTTAGCTAAAAAAAATTTCAAATTTTTTAAGAACGCGGGTTGAACCGCGTTCCAAAACGCTTCCTAAAAGGAAACGCTAAAGGGCGTGAGAAACCACAGTCGTACGTGTACAATTCTCATAATAGAAAAAAAATTACTCTTGAATTAATTTTAATCTCAATAATCAAAATTAAATATTAAAAAAAAGGAACCAGAGTTAAAAGCGGTCCAAATCTCCATGCCCTGTAAGGTGAAAATATTTGTTTTTTTTTAATATAAAATGTATAAATACTTGGGCATATTATCTTGATTTTTGATTTGTAAATATTATTTGGATGTTTACTTTATTGTCTATTATTAAATTTGAGTCTTGAATGCATGAGAATGTTTGTTTAGTGGTTTTTGGGCCCTGGGTTATATCTTCCCTTTACGGTGAGTAATCTTGGGCTAGATCAATACAACTCCATGTAGAATTTAATAAGAGTAAATGGTGGTTTGCGTGCCCATTTTAAACATAATCAAAGTAAACAATTTTAAAACAGCAGTACAAGTATTTATTGACTTATTATTGTCTTTCTAGTAGCAACATCAACATCAATTGCTTATAAAAAAAAAAATTAAAAATGTATATATAGTCGTGTTTACTTTATCGTTTATTATTATATTTAAATTTTAAATATATGTGAATGTTTCTTTACATCAAGTAAATTTACTTTAAGTTACTTCACATCAGCCCAGCCCATTAATAGCAGCAGGTTGTGGTCTTTGGGCCATTTTGAACGTAATCAAAACAAAGAATTCTAAAGTTCATTTAAGTTCTTTTAAATTTTAATTGTTTTTTATTTATAAATATATTAAAAAAAATTTTATTTTAAAAAATTATTTTTGACATCAGAAAATTAAGAAAATATAAAAATACAAAAAAAATTTCATTTTAAACAAAAAAAAAATCTAAAATTTTCGGGAAACGGTGACAAACACACCCTCAATCATTCACCATCCGTTACGAGTATTTCTTGATGTATAATTGCCTCTCTGGCAGAGGCATCACCTGCATGACGACAACGTTTATTGGTAACTTCATATCTAAGAGCTCAGCTCCTCTAGAATCCCATGCATCAGAAGTGTCCTGGGGCAGGGAAGAACTCACCTAAAAGTTCAGGTCAGCCACAAAACAAGGGTTCAAGTGTTTCACATTGAAGATGTCAGAGGTTTTTAAACGACGACTAGGAAAGCAAAGTTTATAAACATGGTCCTCATAAGAACCACTCTTCCTCTGTCGAAGCTTGAGGTATACCTTATAAAAAATTTATCACGAGTAAGCTTGACGTATACCTTATACATGCCTAGTATTTTGCATTACTGTGTCAATGGTTTCGTGCTTGGCTTGATCATGAACTTCACGAAAATATTCCATGGTGTCCTCTACCTTAACACTTTTAAAGCCTAGTACGAGAAATACTTGCCAAGTCATGTACACTCAATGATTCTGGCCACCCACAACTTGAAAAAACCAAAGCTGAGAACGTGTGGTGCTGTTTTTATACCTGTTCTTGGCAAACTCAGCTTCAAACAAGACAAGATCCATCACTTCGGTGTAAATAAATATTGATTGTATGAGAAACCATGATATGGTTTCGATGTGAATAAAACTATTAACACCGTATAAGATTATCATTTCTTAGATTTATTACCATCTTCTTCAAAATAAACTACATGCTGGAGAGTGTGTCACTGTCACATGTTCCATAACTTTCTCTTATATATATATATATATATATATATATATATGTATATATATATATATATATATATATATATGTTAAAATATTAAATTACCCTCCTGCTGACATTATAATAATAAAAATATCTTTGTAAAAATATGAAAAAACAAATTGAGGATAATTTTAGTTTTTTTTCTTCTAAGAATAATTTGATCGTTTCCTTGTGCATTTTTTTTATTCTCTATGTTTGATTAAATATTAAATTGTTCATTATCTGACATGATATATAATTATTATAAAATTATTGTTAAAATACAAAAATTACTCCTTGACTGGTTTTAAACTTTTAGATTTCAAAGATATTTTAATTATTTCATATATAATTAAGATAACAATTAAGATAATAATAAAATTATTTATTATTCATCAATTTAGTAATAATTAACGAGTCAATGTTAAATTTTTAAGTATGCGAAACCGTTAAAATACTATTTCGGTAAATTGTACTTTCACTTACAAGCAGCTATAGTAAAAACCATTCTTGTTTTAGCTTTGGTTAATATAATGTTTTCCTTTATTCAAATCAAGCACTGATATTTTTGTGTCATAGTTTATCATTAGCTTTGCTGGACTGTGGACTGTGTTAGCTTGAGGCAGATATGGACGGATTAATGTCGGTTAGTTTCTTGCGAAAAGCAAATTTGTCCATATAACTAAGCATAACAGATTTATTGACTATCATTTCAGTCATTATACTACTCCAGAAAAAAAAAAAAAATTTCTCTACTCAAGCATGATGACAGTTAAATCTTATATAATAGGCATGTGAATTTAAAGGTGTTTAATATAGGGGTAAATATTGTTTTTAAAAATATTTTTTATTTGGAAATATATTAAAATAATTTTTTTTATTTTTAAAAAATTATTTTTGATATCATTTTATTAAAATAATATGAAAACATTAAAAAAATTTAATTTGAAGCAAATAAAAAAATAAAATAAAATTTTAATTTTTTTAAAAACACTTTTGAAATGTAAAAACAAACTATATTTAAAATAATGTTTATCTAAATTTTAAGTTTTTTTATTTAAAATTATTTTTTTATTTTTTAATTGTTTTGATGTGTTAATATTAAAAATAATATTTTAATATATTTATAAAAAAACTTTAAAAAATAACTATCACATGTTCTATAATAAACACGTGTATACAGTAGTTTGACGGTTAAATCAATAATGAATTGTTTTTGACTTGCTAGGCGACAGGTAGCCTTATATGCACCAACACTTGGAGACAAAGTTATTACACCTGGTCCGCACATCACCAGACTAAGTCTTGAATCAATTAAAAAACAATTAAAATTCTCCAGAAATCATCAACATCACTCCCCAGAAATATAATAAAAAAACGCATACAGAGAAGAAAAACAATGGCGATGAGCACTGATATATATCGATTCTTAACGTTGAAAGTCAACTGAACCAGCAAAGAAGAGAACGAAAACGAGGGGAAAAATCAGTCAAACTGAAGCAAGAATCTCCAAATTTTCCACTCGTCCGAAACAAAATCGCTCAGACCAGTCAAGTGGGAAATCTAAAGGTTATACCATTCACACGCAAGGGAGGCGCCGTAAAGAAAGAGAGCAAAACTGCCACTACAGCTAATCATGCCGACGAATATTCCAAAATATAGATGTTTCTATCCATATGTAAGGGAGCCGCAGCAATTATTTGTTCTGCTTTCGTGTGGATTGGCTTAATTTTTAAGTGTTTCTGTTCTGTGTCGTACAAAATCAAGGAAGTATTTCTTGAGGAGCCCCACAAACACATCGTTGTTCTTTACTTGAAAATATATAAAAATGAAAACGTTATTCCGATCAAAAATTTAGGCACCTGTGCTTTTCGAGATTTAATAGTGCGTGATATACAGTCAAGCAATGGGTATTTATAACCTCTCAATTTGCCAACTTTCTCTACCATACAATATCCACAATCCCTCCAACTCTTTGCTTCTGCTAAACTCCTGCATTTTTGTCTGAATTAGGTAATGATATAATGTTATGAATCCTATCTATTTATAATCTCTCTTCGAGCATTATTTTTTGGAAGAAGATCTCTTTGAACATTAATTATTAATTGTCTTTTAATCGTTCTTTTTTTAATTTGTTGAGTTATGGACGGCTACAACCAATACCCGCCTGCCCAAGACTTCGCCACCGGAGGCCAATCCTTGGCTGTTAAAGGAGGAGTTGCGGGGTCTCCTCTTTCTGCTTCTTGCTTTCATAATTTATGTGTTCCTCAAGAGCCGTAATTGCTCCATGAATTGCGATATCAAAGTTGGTGATGCTTCCGGCAGGCCGGTGGATGAAGCCTGAAATGCACAGACAGTTGTGTGTGTGTGACTTTCAAGGATGCAACTTATGAAGTTGTGCTTCTTTAAATATTGTCTGTCATGATCTTTTTTTTTTTTGAGCAGCAAGGCTGCATAGACGGTTGGGAAAGATTGTTAATTTCATTTTGTTTCATTCTGAATGGTCGAAACATTTTATACCAATTTAAAAAACAAAATAAAACGGAATAATTTTTATCTCATTTTAAATCTCAGTCCGTTTCAGATTTTTCAGCTAAATTTCTGCCGGAATATTCCGGTTTCATTCCACATGTTCCGTTCCGCTCTTGAAAAACTATTGAATCAAATTGAACCTGGTTCAATTTAATTAATTAAATTATTCAAGTATAAAAAACTCTTTTTCATTACTATTTTCAATAACAATCATATTAATTTAAAAAAAATTAGATTTATCACTAATATATATGGTTTATATTCATGTTATTTTTTATTATGTTTATACTTTGCAGGAATTTGAGCAAAACAAGGGATGCTTTAGATCTCATTAGCCTTGATAACATTGACCTAATTTTATATTTAAAATATTTGTGTTAAAACATTTTACTTTCATAATATTTTGATATTTTGTTTAAGTTGAATTACTTTAAGTTAAAGATCTATTTAATTTTGACTAATTAGAAATATTTTAAAATTTGAAATTATATTTGTATTACATAATTTATAATTAATTTATCTTAAATTTGAATTATATATATATATATGAATAGTACAACCCCGAAACGGCACACCGAAACACTTTGAAACTGAAACATTCCATTCCAATTGAAAAAACAAAATATCTACCGAAACGAAATTGACAACCTTGGTTGAGACTTGACGGTTTGCTGTAGATTCTTCAAACTTGTATTTTATGGTTGCACTAAAATATTCATATTTCTCTTAATAGATTGATTTTATTTTATTTATTTATTTTTGAAACTCTCTCTTGAATTCATGGTTAGCTAATCAACTCATATCTATTCTAAATTAACATAGTTTAAATTGAAAAAATTCTCAAATAATGTTATTTTAAATAAAATTAAAAAAATCTTTTAGTTGATTTAGCAAAATATCACCTTGGTGATGTATTAAATCACTCAAGTATGATTTGTTTAGCTTTTAAAATATATATTTGAAAAAAAATCCTACTTAAATTACATCTGAATAAATAGATAATTGAAATGTTCCATGTCTTCACATTCTCTCTCTTCCTTTTCTCTGAAAAAACCCACAACAATTCTAAATTGCTCGAGCGTAAAAATCCACAATATTGTCATCAATAAAAAAAGTAGCCACTAATACCGAAGATGCCCGGTTTATTTTTACATATTTATGTTTTAAAAATTTAAAATTTATTTTTGTTTTAAATTAATATTTTTTTAGTATTTTTAGATTATTTTGATACACTGATATTAAAAATAAGTTTTAAAAAATAAAAATAATATTATTTTAATATAATTTTAAATAAAAAATACTTTAAAAAATAATCAGCAGAAAAAAATTAAAAATTAGTTTTTTCTTTTGACAATATACTTGGATGCTGTGAATCTGGGATGGTAGCATGGGAAGGCATGATTAGTATTATAGTAGTTGTTGTTTTTGAAAAATATTTTTTATTTAAAAATATATTAAAATAATATTTTTTTATTTTTTAAAATTTATTATTGACATTTAAAAATAATTTAGAAATATTTAAAGCAAAAAAGTTAAACTATTTTTTTAAAAATAATTTTGAAATGTAAAGATAAATGTATTCTTAAAAACAAGAAAATAATCATTGACCAATTGTGCTTAAAACATGTAAAGACAAGAAAAAAGACAAACTTTGTAGAGGATGTCGATATAGCCATAAAATTGGTAATAGTCTTGAGATTTGTTGACGTTGAATGATTATAGCCACAACTGAATGTGGTTGGACTCATGCATGGTCAATTTTGCCCTTATCTCATATGGTTACAGTAATCCTAGAGAAATGTGCAAAATATTAGATCCGATCTGAGTTGATGATGCATGATTACAATGCAACTAGATAAGTTCTCTGCTTATAGCAGCAGACTTCCAGAAACACTGCTTTTAATTGTAAGATAATTGAAAAAAAAAAAGATATTTATCAAGCGTATCAAACCTGATCAGGGAATTAACTCAATCAAGAGGTTAGGTTATATGGATTGACCCAAATTAATCTAAAAAAATTTAAAAAAATATTTGAAATTTTAATATTTTATATAAAAAAACTAAAAATAATCCATATATATATAGATTAAAAAATTATTTCAAAAGATTTTTTATCCTACACGAAAAAGATATTATCTTATTCATTTAAGTTAAAGCATTTAAACCAATTTTTTTTTCATCTTGTATTTACAAAACATAACTTTTTTTCTTGTAAATATAAAGTACATATATTAATGGGTTTCAAATCTCATATTAAAAAAATAAAATATTCTTTTAGTATTTATTTAGTGAACTTTGATATGAGTTAGTAACCAATTGAAAATGATAAAAAGAGAGAGAGAGAGAGTTTCTAGCTATGGGAAAAACATATTTGAAAAAAATCAGATCTCTATCGGATTTTGCCGGATTATCCGAGTTTCGAGTTGACCCGGCAGGTAGAACGGTTTTCTTCGGGCCAAATGTAGGCTTGATTTTTGAATGAAACAGACCCGGTCAAGGCCCCGGGTCCCGGGTTGACCTATCGAACCGGGTCAAGTCTGATAACTATGCAATCAAGAGCTTGTAACATTAAAAGGTATATGATTTAGCTTTCAAACAACAAATAAATAACATGAAAAAAATCTTGCATAAACTGTCTCAAATTTCATGTAAGAATAAAATTGTAAAATATAAAGAGACGTCAATCTAACATAGGCATTATTTGAGCAACTCAAAACAAAAGGTGACATAATGAACAAAAAGAGTGTGGAAGCCCAACTTTTGAGTGAGAAGTGAAGTCCCAAAAACTGTTAACAAGTAAAGAATAACAGATGCTTGCCAACTTTTTGTTACTGCAAGGACCTGAATAACTTAGTTAAATATTTGCAACAATATTTTATGTATTCATCTATATGCCTGGACCCCGTGTATAAAATGAGTATGATACATACTTCAAACACTTGTCTTAGAAAATTTTTTCCTCCAAGAAAAAACAACTTAAGAGCACTTAAAACCTTTAAATTTTCTTGAGTAGGCATTGGCCAAATAGTTTTCTCCACCAGATTTTTAATATATATATATATATATATATATATATATATATATATATATATATCAAAAAACTTATGCACTTATCTAATTAAACAACCCAATAACTATTTGTATAAAGTAATGAAAAAAAAATTCATTAACAACGAACAAGAATAAAATTGAGAAAATCAAGTGAAAAATGAAGATCAAAATACCTAAAAATCTCATTTTCAACTATGTTTTGACCCAAAACACCTAGAAAACATTTTAAAGACTTTGTTAAACTAATCCATGGCCACCGAAAAGCTAAAAAACTGCCCAAAAACCCAAAATCCACCCGAAACAAAAATTCTTCCCGAGCTCAAATATGTTGTTTTAGGTGTTTTTATGGTAAAAAAAAAACACCTAAATATAAGCCTCCTTATTATATATGGAACCTTTTGACACAAAAATCTATTGTTTTGGTTGCTAGAATCTTCCCTAACGACCACTTTCTCTCTCTAGGCTGGAATTTGACGACTTCCTCTCTTTCCTCCTAAAAGAAAAAGACTAAAACAAAAGGAAAATGAAGTTAGATACCAAAATATATTGCCTTGAAATTCAAGGGACTGGCCATCTTATACCTATAAACAAGGGCGGAGCCAGGAATTTTTCAAACCTTGGGCTATTAAATAAATATATAAATATTTTTTAAGATCAATTATTAACTCATATAAATAAATTTTTAAAGTTAACAGTAAAGTTTTAATTTAAATACACTACCTAAAATATTAAAAAATAAATTTGAAAATACATAAAATTGAAGTAAAAGTAAAAATAAACTCACTATTAAAGTTATATTCTTTGATGTTTTGTGAAATATAATTTATCTATAATCAAATCTGAATTAATATTGTAACAACCCTTCAACCGAAATAAAATAATAATCTCATGTCAACTGGAAAACAAAGTAAATAATTTTTTTTGCCTCTCTCAATTCCTCCTTCCTTCACTTGATTCTTTTTTAGATTAGTGTTTTATAAGCTGGACCTTGTAAGTTTACAAAGTTATTCTATCACTTTTCTTATTTTTTTTCTTGGATTTTTTTTTAATGTTTTTCCCTTACTTTTCTCTATTTCTCTCTAACCTTTTCTTTTCTTTCTTTTCCTATTCTGCTTCTGCCTAGTTGACAACATATAAAAGGAAGGAAAAGCTGATTTGTTTTATTTTTTAATGGCAAATAACCATTTTACTCTTAACGAGTCGTTTTGCTTTTATTTTACGGTTCTTTTTTTTTTGTTAGCACTACCAAGCTTCGTTCATTCTAAAATCTTAACCATATTTTATTTAATATATTTTAAGATCCCTCGTAAAATTTCAGCTCAATCTGATGGTCGGATTAAAAATTACGTCTAATAACGTACGTAAAATTGATCAAATTATGATTTTTCACCAAATTTCTGAATTTCTCAAAAAATTCTAAAATTTTAACTCAAGCTAAAACATCATATTAGAAGGCTTCACGTAAATTTTTAGAATTTTTTAATAACTTAATTGAGAATTACAAATTATTTTTTACATAAAACTAATAAAAAAAATGGATAAAATTTTGACTTGGGCTCCAGCCCACCCCAGCCCTTAACATACCTTCGCCCGTGCCTATAAAATATAGGGGATTAAAATGAATATTTCAATGAAACTTTTAAGTCGCCCCTCATGTTAGCCTATATTCTCACTTCAATTTCTTAGTTTTCAATTCAATCCTCCTCTTATAATAATATGCAATTAGGGGTTAATTTGGACTCTAAATAGTCAAATCGGTGTAAAATAAAAATTCAAGAATAAAAGTAAAATTGTTTAACAAATAGACTGCTCTAATCCGTGAATTGTAAAAGAATGCACAATAATCTTAAAGGATGAAACCTTTTTGCTATATATATATATATATATATATATATATATATATATATATATATATATTCCAATCATATTCTGTGAGTCCGCACGAGCTTGATATCACAATTTGAAATCTCATTCCACACTCAATCTTTTTTTATTCAACAAACCGATTGCTCATATCAATACAAAGTACCTTTAAAAAAAAAGTTCAACTGAACTATTCATCATTACTCATGGAAGAGAGGGATAGTACTCAAGCTTATTTGAAAAAGTTTAACGAATGGATGCTGAATCATATTAGAGTTCTATACATACCTTCTCAACTGCTGCTTTAATTTAATTTTTTGGGTACCAAAACTTTGTTGCTTGCAAAGTTCTTAGATCTGATTATTGTATTTTCTTATTAATAAAACATTAAGAAACTTTAAAGATAAAAAAAAGGGAAAAAATCAGCTGAACCAGATGATCATCACTCTCACTCCACAGAAAAATAATATAAGAACACACGCAGAGAACAAAACAAAATTTAAGAGTACTGGTGCCGATTCTTAACGTTGAATGCCAGCTGAACCAGCAAAGAAAAGAGCGAAAACGAGGCAAAGTCAGCCAGACTGGAATCAAAAGGCATAGCCTCCAATCGCAACCCAACAACCCCATCGAAAACCTCCAGTTGTTCCCTTCATCCGCAACTACTAGTCAAGACTCGAGTGGGAAATCAAGACCATTTCCCAAATAAAAAAACGACAGAGAGCAAAGCTGCCACTGCAGCAAAACATGCCCATCAAATATTCCAAATTCTAGATGTTTCCAGCCGCAGCAATCCTTTGGGGCCAAGGCTCTTTCGTGTGGATTGGCTTGGCTCTTAAGTATTTCTTGGGACTTCATTACTTCAAAATATGAAAATAGAAATTTTGAGTTTTTTTATGAGTTGATAATATCAAAGTTAAACTAATTACCAATAATATTTAATTAAAAATCAAAGTAGTTTTTGAACAAAACTTTTAAAATAATTATCAACTTTTTTTTCTTTTTTAATTTTGTTTCTAAAAAGGAAATATAAAAAATTAAAAAATCTTTGGGCATCACACATGGATCCAAATTTTGTTTATAATCTTTAGTCGGTGAGTAACTAAAATAATCTTATTATTTATATCTTAGAGTCCGCTTAAAAAAATAAAAATAAAATCTTAGGTGAGATATATTTTTAGTGAATTATAAATTTTATTCTGATTTTTCTTTGTGTTTTTTTTAAATGAATTTTTTTAAATAATTAATAGCATATCAGCTCTATATTTTAGGTCAGTGTAAAAATTTTTGAGAAAAAAAACCGGATGTATCACTTTTTTAAAAAGGAAGAGACGAAAATTTAAATCCATATGCAATTGGAATTCATTGAAAAGATAAGTCTTCAAAGAAAAAAGGTAAAAATATAAAGTTTACAAGGACTGAATTGAAAACTTCTAGAAAAAAGGCCAAAGAATAAAATATTTGAAAGTACTAGGAAGACCAGCCAATAATAAACAAGACAAACAGTCCACCAACGCCAGCCAAAATCAGAGAGCCGACAAATCCAATTAAAATTCCCATGTGCGGCCCTATCTCTCCCCTCACAATAAAATAAGATTGTGTTTGTTTTTTTTGAAAGTAATTTTTAAAAAATTATTTTTTAAATTGTTTTGTATTTATTTATTATTAAAAAAATTAATCAACAAAATATATTTTTCATTAAAAAAAATTATTGCTCGAAAATGACAATTAATTGATTTAATGGCTACACAGAGGGGAAAAAGTTCACCGTCAATCTACATCAATCAGGGTCAGTATACCATCTGTGAGTCTTATTCTGTTACTGTGGAATTTCAAAGCAGTCCCACCAGAGATTTTGATGTTTCCAAATTCAAGCATGGCTTGTCCACGAAATTGCCTACAAATGCAACCAACACGCTCCTTGAAAGACGGTAAATGTTTCTTTCATTAAGAAATTTCTCTCAGATAACTGTAACGGTTATGGATTAAAAAGGTTAAAATTGACTGAATTAATTTAAAATGATATTATTATAATTATATATATATAGTCAATATAATTTTGTTCTGAAGAATGTTTTTAAAAAAGTTAAATCATATATTAATTAAGTTATCAAATTTGACTGGATCAAAATAAATTAACTTCAAATTAATTTTTTTTTAAACTTGGCTTCGGCGAGTCAACCTTAATGTTCTAATTATTCTCTTTTTTATTTAACCAAACCAATAAGTTCTTTTAATTTTTGTGTTAAAAAATTATTTACTTGCAAAGTTTTAAGTAAAGAGTATGGTTGCGATTATTTTTTAAAGTATTTTTCACTTAGAAATGTATCAAAATAATATTTTTTGTTAAAAAATTATTTTTGATTTTAGATCATCAACATGATATGAAAACATCAAAAAATATTAATTTAAGTAAAGAAAACATAAAAAAATAATTTTTTTTAAAAACATTTTTAAAATACAAAAACAAATAACACTGTTTAGATTTAATTATTGTCTTTTCTGATTAATAAAATCGACTTTTATTCATTAAGATTAGAAGGAAGAAAAGACTTTCTAGCTTAATTAAATGATTGCGTGAGTTTTGTGTTCGAGTTTAAATAATTCTCCAATAAAAGTCCTTAAGCTAAAAAAAAGTAATTGGACATTCATCTCTTTCTTTTGAAATGATTTTTTTATTACAATCTTTACCAACTTAATCTTATTATCCCTCGTAACAAATATTTATTTATGAACCTTTGCACGAAGTATAATGTCGGGATAGCACAAAATCTTGACAATTAGCTCTATTATTTTATTTTACATGGGATCAAGTGTATAGGTTATCATGTTGGTTCGTCATTCATGGGGTTATTGTGGAATAAAAAAAAATCAGCCCTGGATAAAAAATGTGCACGAGTGAAAGGACTCACAGGTCTAGAAAAATGACTTTAGCAAAGTTTCTAGCCGTATTCGATATTACAAAGATGTGACAAGGGAAAATTAATAAGCTAGGTAAGCCAGAGCCAGGATTATTTGTTAGGGGCTTATAACTAATATAATATGATATAATATTCGCACATAAGCTTGCAATTTTTACAGGTTATTGCCGGTCTAACCCAAGGCTTATATATATAGATAGACGTTATGACCTCTCTTCTGTGCCAATATTTATCAACACCCTCTCTGGTCTATACTCTTTGCTTCTGCTAACCGGTCTGCTTTTGCCTCAATTAGGTAATGCATCCTATCGATTTCTGATCTCACTTTGAACATCACTAACTGTCTTTTAATCGTTTCCCTTTTTTTTTTTTAACTAGTTGAGTTATGGACGGCTACAACAATCACCCGCCTGCCCAAGACTCCACCAATATCGGAGGCCAATCTTTGGCTCTTAAAGGAGGAGCTGCTGGGAGCCTCCTCTTTCTACTTGCTTTCATAATCTACGTGTTCCTCAAGAGGTGCGACTCATGCACCATCATCTTCAAGGTGAGAGCTGATGATGCTTCCAGCAGGCCAGTGGAAGAAGCCTGAAACAAGGAGGTAGGATGTAATCATAACAAGCTGGCTTATACATATATATATCAAAGGACTTCAAGGATGAAGTGATGTTTGATGTTTCTGTTAAGAATGACTTGTTTAGCAGCTTTGCCATGCGAAAATGGGAATTGGCAGTTTGAAGAAGCTAGTACCTTGATGTTTGTTTTTTATGGTTACACTGAAAAATTTAATCGTATTTCTCGTAATAGAATGTTTAGATCCTATTGTCTTTATTTATATTTGGAACTCTCTCTCTCTCTCTCGTTTCATTAATTTTTATTTAAGGCATGTTCCTGTTGTCTCTTCTGTTTCATACAAATGATTGAATTGGTTATGTTCTAATTAAAACTTTTATTTATTTTGACGTGTATATATATATATTGCAGGAGGAGTGGTCTTCATCAAGGGTGCAACTTGTGAAGTAATACTTATGTTTCTTTATTTTCTGATATGAATAAATTTGATAGCAGCAGCAGCAGCAAGGCTACCTTAGCAGTCACGACTTGACAGTTTGCTGCGGTATCTTCAAATTTGTTTTCTGTATGGTTGATCTGGTTTCTTTTAATAGAATTAATGATGTGATCCTTTTGTCTTTATTTTTTTTATATTTGAAAATTAAGAACATGGAGTGAAAAAATAAATTGGTTGCGTTTATTCTTACTTAAAACTTATTATTTATTTGATCTATTCTTAGATTAATAGCTTATGTGTTCGCATGGTTTATATTTCAAAAATGTCGTGTAACGTATTTTTGTTCAAGGGAGGAATGTTTTCTATTTGAGAAAAATGATAATCCAGGACTGAAGACAAACGGGCCAAGAAATTCTTTTTATTAATAATTGGCAAAAATTAATGAATATTTTTTTAGGTATAAGTTAAGACTTTTTTGAAAAAAACGAATGCACATGTATGGTATTTTTTTTTTTTTTACCAGGGAGGAAAGTTTCCATTCATTTCGAAAAAATACATATATATTTTCTACAAGAAAAAAAAACAGAATGTTATATTTATTTTAATTTGTTGTAGTGGAAAGTTGCAATAAATTTTACAGAAAGTGTTCAATTTAGCCGGAACAGTATAATCCTTTGTCCCTTGCCAGCAGGAGTCAAGGTTATTCTTGGATAGAACTAGAGAAATATATTGAAAAAACACTAAATAGAAGCTGGAATAAGGAGATTCAAATCTGCAGAGACATGTAAATAAATAAATAAAAAGTAGGGTTCCACACAGTAACAGTGAAGCACATGTGCAACGCGCAAAAATATGCAAAAAAGGCATGATACGCATTACGCAATGTGGTGCTTTCCCTTTCAATGGGGCCTTCCTCTTTTCTCTATCTCTAATCTACCATTCTGGGGACATTGACTCGCAAAATCTACTAGGTAAACTCTAAGCTCAACCTCAAATAGGATCCTTCGTTGAAATATATAAAAAACACTACTAGAAATTCGCTAAATACCAACGGATTTACCGACGGAATATTTTCTGTCGGTATTTTGAGGTCGAAATTACCGACGACCATTTTCCATCCGTAATTCAGTCGGTAAAAACCGACGAAAACTTTTCCGTCCGTAATTCAGTCGGTAAATACCGACGGAAATTTTCCGTCGGTATTTTACCGACTGAATTACGGACGGAAAAGTTTTCGAATTTAAAAAAAGACGGGTCGCTGACGTGGAGGTTTTGGCGGGTTATTTTTTTCCGACGGATTCAAAAAGACTGCCCGTACAATGCCCGTAAAGTGATGTGACCGGTTCGCCGTTTAAATTTCCGACGGACTCACTGAGGGATTTGAAATGGCAGATCCGTACGGTGACATGTCTATGTTTCCGTCAGAATCACCGGCGTAATAACCGACGGAGTGTCCGTCGGTAAAACCATCGGAAAAAGTTAATATATGACAGCTCTGCCGACCCTCTCATCCCCTATTTCTCCTTCTTCTTCCTCATCCCAACTATCCCCATCTGCAAACAACCAGCCCCCCTCCCCCCCCCAAAAAAAAAAAAATCTTCCTCATATCAGCACAACAAGTTATATTTCTTGAAGTGTTGTGGTCACAGCATCCGCGCGTGTTCTGATTTACCGACGGATTTTATCAATTTTTGTAAGTAATTATATCTTTTTAAATTTTAACATTTAATTAAATGTCAATTTTATTGTTTTTTAAGTATATGT
>Ga0325404_1002466_pt1 | contig 19839 bp, 13 predicted proteins | sample PopdelMetagenome_18_FD_205664 | JGI IMG/M metagenome (GOLD analysis project Ga0325404, IMG submission 205664) | Populus deltoides microbial communities from Bellville, Georgia, United States - Xylem-Control-R1 | ecosystem: Host-associated > Plants > Phyllosphere > Stem > Wood/Secondary xylem... | reverse complement strand
TTTTTTTTGTTTTCTTCTTTTTCAATAACTCATAAGGAGTTAAATTTCTGTATTCTTACAATCAATTAATTGATATCTTTAAATCAATTCATATTAAACGGTGACTAATTATATTTTTTTTAATTTAATTAAGAGATACTTGTCTGTAAGAAAACTAGAGATTCATCAGAAAATTCATTTAATTAAGAGATAACATGCAAATGAAAATAAATATCAACACATAAAGCCATGTAAGCATGGCTTGTAAGGATAGAATTAAAAAGAAATAAAGCTCAATGATCAAATTGCAAAAAAATAAATAATTGAAGGACCTAGAAGGACAAAAAATGTAAATCTTGCAGCTCAAGTTTTGCCGAAAGTGTATGGCCAATGCGACAAAGACCCTCCCACTGTCTTCCATCGACTTCCAGCAGACAGACATTCAATGTATATCTTCTAGCTCAGCACGCGTCCCAGGAGAGCTCATCCGTCTTTTTGTTACCTTTTTAAAAGTATTTTTATTTTTAATATTTTTTATTTTATTTTCAGTACATTAAAATTATTAAAAAACAATAAAATAATTATTAATTTAATGTTTTAAATATTAAATACACTATTAAAACATCCATGTCGGAACTAGTAATGACTGGCAATGAGAAAATCTTTTTTTAAAAAAAATTGAAGCTGAATTTTGAATAAATAGCTGAAAAAATAAATCCATTTGATCTGAGTGAGTCATCATAAAGAACAATGTCCTGCAAAGCTTCTACTAATATTGCCAACTGGGACTCCAATTTCATGTCTTTAGGGAATATATTTCGAAGCTTTTTTTTCTGGGAATTCTATAGATTATACTCAAAATTTGGTAAATTCTATAATTTTTTATTGATTTAGCTTTGGCACATCAAGAAGTGGGAGATCAGTGATTAAAATCTGGTTCCAAGAAGTCTTTTATCAAGTATAAAAGTCCATGAACTTTATGGAGGTGTGCGCGGAAGTTGTTAGTAGTGGAATGGAGTAGGTGCTACCATCTAGCAGGGTTACCCCTGGCACTATTCTGGCCCTTAATTATTAAAAAAAAGAAAAAAGAATGCAACAACCATTCACACCGATCCTCCTAATTGATTCAAGTTGATGTTTTTAGTGTTTTAATACACAAGTTACGTGTATAAAATGCGTTTAATTGAATAGATTGAGATGGATATATAAAATATATATTTTATGAGATAGCTTTAAAATAAATTTAATTCCTTTTAAATAAAGAGGAAAAGAAAACATACCTCGCATGTTTTTGCTATTATTTTTTATGTAAACAAATAAAATTAATGAAGTAATTTTGAGAAGTGCAGTTCGACTGGTCAGGTTTTAGATTTGCTCTCTAAATGTCACCAGTTTGAATCCCACAAATCTTAAGGCTACTGGAGACTTACATGATCGTTAACTTTAGGGCTTGTGGGATTAGTCAAGGTACGTGTAAACTGACCTGGCCACCCAAGTTAATCTAAAAAAAATTGATGGAGTTGATTCATAAATACTATCATAATGTGCGTTTATATATAGAGCAATTGTGTATCTTATAAGCTTACGTTAATGAAGGTTTAACTTTATTGAAAGGCTTTATTGCATAGTTTAATCATCTTGATGAGCATAGTTTAAATAATTATTTTACGAGCAAAGATGTGTACTTCTAGTAGTAGTATCCATTTTGCTCTTTCTGCTACATGCTGAAAAACAAAGGAATGGGCCATCATAAAATCATACCATGAACCCTAAACCCTTCCCTCATTAAATACTTCTATACGGAGAGATTAAAGATGGGCCTCGCCATCTATCTGACCCTTCTCCCTTGGGACAAGCAACTGTTGCCTTTCCCCAGAAAAAGGGTGTCTTCTCGCATTTTCCCTCCTCCACATCGGCCTTAAATGCTGCCCTGAATGTGTTTCAATGCTCTTTCTACTGGTTTCTGCACGGCTCCTGCGTTTGACCATTTGGCATTCTCATGGACTTGCATTGCACCAAATGTTCATTGCTGTCCTTTTCTTTTCTTTTGAACGGATAACTATTCTCCCACCGGTTTTTTATAGTGAATTCTTTTTTTATCGGAGTATATTCGGATTAATTTAAGTGTCAATTAAAATCATACTATTTTTTAAATGATTTTTAAAATATATTTTTTTTAAAATTATAAATTTAAATAATATTTTTAATTTGAAAACACGGGTATAGCTACAACCATACTTGCATTTCTAAATAAATACACGAAACTTTCTTAATTTATCTCTCAAAAAGTACCACTTTTTATTAGAAAACAATATCAAATATCAAAGGAGGCGTTAATCTTGTCTATTTATATCATCCACGTCTAGATAAGCATATGAACATGGGAATTTTATTTTTTTTTCCTTTTACCTTCCTTAAATTTCAAGCTATCAATATAATATCAATGGTAAAAAAGCTTACTAAATGCAAAACTCATGATGACTACCGTAAGTGGTAACAGCATGAGTTCGGAGACATGGATTGAATTCAAACTTTACATTCACATAGCTTGTAGAATTTCTAAATTTATAGACTATAAAGTATAAAATTTATTTTTCAAAGAAATTATAAAGACTTCCATGGATTTTACATGATTGGTTCTAAACCGTGAGGATATAATTGCGATGAGGTAAAATATTCAAGATACCCCACCAAATTGAAAGGTCCACAAAGTCCATTATCATGCATTTGGAGTATAAATAAATGAGAAATTTCATGATACTTAATCTACAATCTATAGCTATCAATATTTATGGAAGCTTGATCATCATAATTTTTTTCAAAACAAACCAATGATTTTTATTTTTATTTTTTTTCAAGATAGGAAACATGCACAGCATTGTTGTTGAGGGGATGCTGCCTATTTAAGGTAGTGGAGCTTTTTACTTGTGAGATAGTGCCTTGTGTGTGGTGAGTTGAGCCTGGGGGCCTAGAGTTACATAGAAAGTTGCATACTATCTCTTAGGTTGTCTCTAGTTAACTCTTCTTCTTTGAGAAAGATAAAGGATGAGTTATTTAGGTGTTGGTGTTAGTCCTGGGAATGTACCGGTGTATCATGGCACTAACTTGAAGGTTATTGATAGGAGAGTGAGGCTAGCAGAGTTGGTTTTGAGGTGTGTGATCTGTTGTTTAGGAGTTCTTGCTGCTGTTCTTGTTGGTACAGATACTCAAGTTAAAGAAATCTTTTCAATTCAAAAGAAAGCAAGATTCACTGACATGAAAGCTCTTGTGTAAGATTCTGATCAACCCCTCTCTCAATTTTCTTTCAGAGATGGTTACAAATTCTCTTACTTTATTGAAAGATGGTTCCAAAGATTCATTCTTTCTGTTTCATCTTCTTTCTTCCTTCAAAAATGGTTCCAAATTTTCTTACTTTATTCGAAAATGGTTCCAAAGATTCAATCTTTCTGTTCCTTGATGAGTTTATGAAGTTTGGTTTTATTTTGATGCAGCTTTTTGGTGGCAGCTAATGGGATAGCAGCAGCCTACTCATTGATTCAAGGGGTGCGCTGTGTTGTGGGCATGGTTAAAGGAAGTGTTCTGTTTAGCAAACCCTTAGCTTGGGTTATTTTCTCTGGTGATCAGGTATTGGATTTTTTTTTAATTTTTTTTTTAAATTTTTGGGCATGGTGGCATTTAGGTTAGAAATTTAAATAATAACATGCATGAGAGGTCAGAAACATTTTCTTGTGTTGTTCACTTGTGGTTTATACTCACAATTATCTACTTTCTTATGGGACGTTGTTAGCTCTTGCCCCAGTTTCATGTTGTTTTCAGATTAGTTAAGCAAGTGATATATTGGGGCCAACCTGACAAATAAACATTAATGCCTTCATCCATTTTGTGCCCTTCTCTGGGCTCTTCTTGTTCATTTCAATCCCTACCAATTACCATTTACCAGCTCAGTTAGACAATTGTCTAACTAATTTTTCAACAAAAAAAAAAACAATTGCCCTAGATTAGTAAATTTTGTCAAAACTACTCTTAACTATTAAGAGTTAATATTTTTAAGGCAGATGTCTGCATTTAATGTGTTAATTAGAATTAGTGTGTGCATAAGGCAGTTGGTGTCAAGCGCAAGAAGTATATTTAATTTCTGGGAAAGCTGAAACCACATCAGAGCACGAGTAGATTATTATTCTTTGAATGGCATGTCACCAAAATGATTCCTAGCAGTAATGGCTCCCAGTTTCCCACCTAAGTTCATTCAATGTGACACCATACTTGTTACTTATGAAGTGATCGGTGGAGATCACATGTATTGTTAGAGAAAGGCATTTCAAAACTTGCTGCAGGAAATCATTTCTCCTTTGTAATGTTTTGGTCAAGGACTCAAGCTGGGCCTAATGGTTTTAGGTATCACATGATTTGAACAGCTAATAAGGGTCTGATTATAGGATTTAAATGCCGGTACTAGTTCAGTATGGTTTAGCTAATTTGCTGTTGCATGTTTAAGTATCACATGATTTGAATTGGTAAAGGGTCTGATTTTAGGTTTTGAATGCCAGTGCTAGTTTGGTATGGTTTAGTCAATTTACAACCAGAGCAAGACAATTGAGCCTGCCAACCTTCCTTGTGAGGGAGGATAATTGAGTACTGGTTATAATGGTGAATTATGCATGCGGGTCACTGGGATCTATGAATATTTGTGGTTCCAACTTCCAAGTGAGGCTCAAATCACTCTCCATTTCCTTAATATAGGTCTTTCTGTTCTATACCGACAGATGCCATGTGTCATCGTGTTTTCCAGGTGTGTGCTACATGAAAATTTGAGCTGAGTGCATTGAGTTCATGGGGTGGATGTTGTTTGCCATACACAATTGGTGAGGACTAATATCTACCACATGACATGCATTCAATTAAAAAAAAAAATGGTGAGGCCAAGCTATATAGGAATGGAACAGAGAGGATTTCAGAATCAATTACCCCAACAGCACCCACACCTTTCAGCAGTTGGAATACTAGGTGGTGGAAATTAAATTTCTGAATAATTACTAGGCTTCTATCAGATTCATTATTCAATGAAATATCCGTGACTTTTAGAGAATGAGAAACACTTGTGAATCTCAAACTAATGCTGACGGGCAGCTTTTCTGAATTCAGATATAAAATAATTTTGTTTTGAAGTACGGAAGGGCTCTTAAATATTGTAGGAGTTTGATTACTCCAGCATTCCTGAGTTTACAGAGACAACTCAATACCATCTTGAAAGTGGTCCTTGGAGAAGTACTGATAAATTACAAGGCCACTTATGTATTAATTAGATATGGAGGAGTTTTCCAGCAGTGAACTAGGCATACACAAAGAAAATGGCAGTAAACTAGTACTGATTTCTTTGGTGAAATTGCTTCAATGGATTTAAAGAAATTGGAGTGCTTGTCAAGGAGGAATCGATTTTGCTTATGAAGCTCTTTTCATGCGAGTGGAATGATTTGGGTTTTCATTTGCTAATTTTGATGCTTGATGATGGTTTTAACATTCCTTGAATAACTTGGGAGATTTTCGTGCTGAGTTGAGAAGAACTAGATGGTGCACTTGTTGCCATCCATGGAAAACAATGAGATCAGAACATTTTGAAACAATCACCTAACTCTTCCACACTAACTTGTGCAGATGATGGCGTACCTGACTGTGTCTGCAGTGGCAGCTGCTGCACAATCGTCAGTGTTTGCAAAGTTGGGACAGCCTGATCTCCAATGGATGAAGATATGCACCATGTACGGAAAATTCTGTAACCAGGTTGGTGAAGGAATAGCAAGCGCGCTGTTGGTCAGTGTTAGCATGGTTGTCTTGTCTTGTATCTCCGCTTTCAGCCTCTTCCGCTTGTACGGTGGCAACAAGGGCAAGGATGGGTCACGCTGGTAGGTTCTCAGAGATACCGTTTCTAGTCATTGCACCACCAGAAAGTTCTATAATATGGTGGCCTTTTGTTAGATATGAGATGATAGTGAAAAAAAGAGTGCATGCTTTGTGACTTCAATGCTGACAATAAATGAATGCTGTGTGTTCTGTGGATACATCTACAGATTGTGTCTTTGGCAAGCTTCCTCTATCTCTAGCATTATAATCATTGTTGAAGTCTTCAATTTTGTACATCCTGTGAGAGACCAAAATTCATGAATAATTATACTTTTCTTGGACATGGAAATATCAAAATGGCCATGAGTTCTATTATGATAATAACAAAATCACATCCTTATCCTCCACCAAACTTTACTAAAACTTTCTTATTAAAAATCATTATATATATAAAATATTAATAATTAACCTAAACTCTAAATCGTGTGGGGAGTGTGGTAGTAATTGCTTTTTAAAGTGTTTTAAATTATTTTTGACATCAGCATATCTAAATAATCTGAAAATATAAAAAATATATTAATTTAAAGCAAAAACAAATAAAAATTTTAAATTTTTTTAAAAATATTTTCCAATCACAGTGCCAAACATTGCCTAGTTTACTATGAATTGTTATAGTAAATTTATCTTTGTGGCTCTCTGTGGAAAAGTAAGTTGAAAGATTGGGATGGATATAGAGTATTTTGATCTTTTTATGTTGATTTAATAGTCATTAAAAAATTAAATATGAGTATTATTGTCTTTACAGATTAGTTTGTAAAGTAAAAACTTGTCTACCTCCAAGGTCAACCAAATTTAAACATGTTAACCAAGTGGTTTTTTTTTTTTTACTTTGCACAAACTTTAAAATAGCTTCTATGCATACAAGGGTGTTTCGGTACTTTCACATTGGTTTATTTGTTATTTCCAGGATTATGAGGGGTTTTTTTAGTAATTTAAAATTTATTTTTAATATTAAATTCTGAAAAGCTGGTGGTGCATGTTTTCCAAGCGTCAACGCATTGGTGGCGTCCGTGCTCTTTCAACGGCGTGTGTGATGCAACTGTTTGTTCAAAAATGACCTCTCATCGTGTCACTGGAAGTGCCATCACGTGATGCACCCTCCTGGTGTGTTAGTGATGGTTCGTTTCTTCTTTTTTTTTCCTACTTTTCTCTCTTTTCCGATTAAAATGCATGTTTGTTCTTTCCTTTTTTTTTTTTTTTAAATTTCAGTTCTTATGTTTTTTGTTTCTTATTTTTGTACTTTACCTTTTTAGAAAAGGTTTTTTTATGTTTTCAATTTAGTTCTTAAATTACAATTTTTCATATATTGTTTTCACCAATTCGATCCTTATTTTTTGGATTTGTCATTTTTATCCTTGGATCTTTTACTAAAGCTTTATTAGTGTTTAATTTCATCCTTAAATCAAAGTTTATGTTTTTTTTTTCAAGTTAGCCTTCATTATTTTGATCTTTTTCCTTTTGTTATTTTTTTCTTTTTGATTTAACCCTGCAATTTAGTTTTTAAATTTCCTCAAATTTTTTTATTATTATTTTGGTTTCCACCCTTATTTTTTAATTAAATTTTTTTATGTGATTCATTTTTTCCCGGATATATCCTTTGGTGTTTAATTTATTTGGGATTGGGCTTCACGGTTTTTTCATTTATAATATTTCCAATTTAATAACATAGGTTATAAATTTTAAGTGTTAACACGGTTAAGATTTTTTTCTCATTATATTTTGCTATTTTATCATTCTATGTTGTTTTTTAAAAAAATTGTTTTGTGGCTACCTTCATATTCTTTTCTATCAATTTGTCTTTGTCTCATTACCCAAACCACGAGTTTTGAAAGTTGTTTTTGGATAAAAGTATTTTTAAAATAAAACTGTTTTGTTTTGTGTTCAATTTTTGCTTTTTTATTTATTTATTTTACTTTATACAAGTAGGTTTTGTTTAGCACAAAAATAGTTATTTGAAATAATATTTCTTATATATTCGGACATGCATTTTTTTTTATTTACTTTGTTTCATATGTGTTTTTATTTCTATTATCTTTCATTGATTTTAATGAATAAATTTAATTGACATAAATAGATAAATATCTCATTTTACAAGATTAAATATCTTGATCTATGTTCATCTCTCATTTTTTTCAGTTTTTCTTTTAGTTATTGTTAACAAATATTTTTTATTTATTTACATAGTTAATTATCAGATGTTTGGATAAAATTTTTCAATTTACACTTATAATTTATATTATGTAAAAATATATATATATATATAAAAATAGTCTGTATACTCAAGTTTTTTTTTTAAGAAGAAAAATTATGACCCGCTATCGAGCACATATAAAATCAAATTTTTAGTTGCCCACTAATTAATTTTTTTTTCCAATCTTATTTTTTAGATCATTTTTTATAATTAATTTTTTGTAATTTCATCTTTTAACATTTGATTTATTAGAGATTTGACTTCATATAATCTTATTCTGCATTTTTTATTTCTTTTTAATTTATTTTTCAAGGTGTTATGCTAATTCATTTAGAATTTTTTTTAGGTTTTATATAAATGAAGTTTATTTTAAAAAATAAAAATATTTATTTTTAAATAATATTGCTGATGTGTTTGGCCTTACATAATATTTTTTGGCATGAGTTTATTTGTCAGTTTTATTTATATTTATCTTTCAAGTCATGAGTTTTTTAGGTTATGGATTTATCTTTTATTGATTTTAATAAATAAGTTCAATAAATATAATTAAGTGAAAGTCTCATTTTATGTGGTTGAATATCTTAATTTACATCTCTTAATTTTATCAATTTCTCTTTTAGTTATTATTAATTATTTTCCCTGTTTATTTATGTAAATGATTATTAATTTATTTAATGAAATATTTGCATAGGTTTTTCAATTTATACTTTGAATTTCTTATGTTAAAAAATATATTGAAGCATCCTACCTAACTGATATTTTTTTAAAAAAAAAATTGCGAAGCACAATTTAAATAGTTAATAAATATACTAAAATAGAAGATGATTTCTCTATACTAGGGGTGAACAAAAAAACCTAGAAAACCGGAAAAAAATAATCAAAAAAATCAAATCATGAAAAAAAACCAATTAAAATTTTAAAAAAATCAGCCGGTTCGGTTCAGTTTCGGTCTTATAGGCCTAAAACTAAAAAAATCGAATCGAACTGAAATCGAAAAAAACTGAGCCAAACCGGAAAAAATGAGCCAAAACAAAAAAACCGAGCAAAATCGGTTGGAACTGGTTTTTGTCCTAAAAAACCGAACTGAAACTGGTCGGTTTGAACCGGTTTTGATTTTTTTTGAATTTTTTTTGATTTGATTACTTTGTTTTTAATAACAACCGAACCGAACAAAAAATGATCACCCCTACTTTATACCCATAAACACACATTACTATTCACTGTAGTAATGGTGTTATGTCTGTAATCTTGGCTAAGAAATTTAGTTGTCTTTAAATTAGGGATATTTTGATATTTTTACATAATATATTAATTATTATTAATTTATTTAAAGATATTTTTATCTATTTAATATTTTAATAAACAATAAAATAATTTAAATACCTCAGAAATTAAAAAAAAAAAAAACACTATATGACACAGTAAAAACTGAACGCATATCACAATGGATAAAAGAAAAGTAATATGCCATAGTAAAGTTTCCCTTTTTGTACAAGCTAGAATCTAAAACAAGGAAAAAAATAAAAAAATTGAATATTCTACAAGGCCTGTGGTGGGCACGTGCATGGAGACAAATATTCAACAACCATGAACACGTAGGATCATTGACTTTCCTTTTCCACACAACTCTCACATCCTGTTCGCGACCAACCTCCCTGACTCTACATTCTACAACCGCCCGCATCATAAGACTTCTCTCTTTTTAAGAACAAAAATAACAGACAGCTACACCGACAGGTCTCATTAGCATCTCTCTCTCTCTCTCTCTGAAAAACCCTAAGCGGAATCTCTCAATTTGATCTTCGATTTCTCTCTCGGGATTATCAAAAACCCTGAATTGATAAACGGCATGTCGGAGAAATTCTCACCGACGTTGAGAATTGGGGATCTGAGTGACTTTATAGCTCCTTCTCAAGCTTGTGTTGTGTCTTTGAAAGGCCTCAAAACGACAGCTCCTAACACTGTAAAACGCGACAAACATGAGGTATTTCTGTAACTTCTTCAAACTCTTGGGTTTATTTTTAGCTAATTAGTTTTTATTTTGCTTAAAGTTTTCAACTTAGTGAAAAAAACTGGGATTATTTAGTGAAATTATTGATATTTGTTTTTTGGGTTTTTTTTTTGAAGGTTGCTATTGCTAATAAGGAGCAAACTGACCCTGTTAAAATTTCTCTTAAGGACTGTTTGGCTTGCAGGTTTTATTTTTCTACTTTTTTATTTTCATTGGTGTTTGTTGTAAATAAAATTAAAACAAAATATGGTTTTATTGAATCTTGGAAATATTGGGATGTTAATAAAGGGAAAATGAAATATGGGATTAATTGGAGTGTGGAAATTTTTTGATGTTTAGGGTTTAAAATTTGTATTTATTGATAGTTAGTTGGGAATTTGGGGTTTTGATATTTATGATTTAAATTAGAGATACTTGGTTATTAATGAAGATGTGGGAATTTTGTTAATAATGAAGGTGAAAGAAGATCATTAATGGGATTTTGGAAAATTGCGATATTTATTGTTTAGGATATGTTTTTGCTGCTAGTTAGTGGGTGATAGGTGGGGGTTAGGTATGAATGATTTAATAGATATTTTAAGTATCAGTAAAGAACTGAAGATAACATGTTGGGATTAGTGGAAATTTGGAAATTTTGTGTTGCTTAGGGTTAAAAGATGTTTTTGCTGTTAGTTTTTTAGTGATTGAGTAGAGGTTTAGGATTTATGGTTTGTTGTGATATTGCAGTGGATGCATAACATCAGCGGAGACAGTTATGCTTGAGAAGCAAAGTTTGGATGATTTCCTATCCAATATTGATAAAGGGAAAGCTATAATTGTTTCGTTGTCTCCACAGTCGAGAGCTTCTCTTGCGGTTTATTTTGGCATCTCTCCCCTTCAGGTGGTCTCTGGGTTTTATTTGAAAGGATGCGCAATAAGATAATATATAGTGTTTTGTTTGTGCAAGATTATAATGGCTCAAGTTATTTTGATTTTGCAGGTTTTTAAGAAACTCACGACATTTTTTAAGTCTTTAGGAGTGAAAGCTGTATTTGATACAAGTTCAAGCAGGGACTTAACACTTATAGAGACTTGTAACGAGTTTGTTAATCGGTACAAACAGAGCCAGTTGAACAACAATGAAAAATCTAATTCAGCCTTACCCATGCTTTCTTCAGCATGTCCAGGTTAATTTCTTAGCTTAATATACAGAAATTGATGCTCTCACCTTCGCCAAGAAAAGAAAGAGGAAACAAGAATAAGAAGAGAATAAAAAAAATAATAGAACTACTTGCCAACATATGAAACTATATCAGGAATGTTTACGATAGCATAATCTGTAATTATCTGTGGTTATGTACAGGGCTGTGGAATGTTGGGGGCATGATAGGAGGGATTGTCTGATTCATAATCACTGATATTTTTATTAATTCTTTTGTAACTGCAGGTTGGATATGCTATGCTGAAAAGCAACTAGGATCCTACGTTCTGCCTTTTATATCTTCTGTGAAGAGCCCACAACAAACAATTGGAGCTACCATCAAGCATCACATTTGCCAAAAAATGGGCCTCAGGTAATCATCCAGTTTAATGCTTTTCTATTCTTGCTTGATCTTTTTTTTTTTTTTTGCAAAGCATAGCTTTTTAGGAATTATAGGTCAGTAAGAGATTTTGTATCTTCTAAGCATTAACATTGGAATAATTGATGCTATTTCATGAGGAAACCTATATCTTCAAGTACCTCATAATAGTTATACGCAGGATTTAAGATCAGTAGTCAAGATAATACCATTTGATTCCACGTTCTTGGTCTTCTTTTGTGCATACTAGGGGACCAATCTCCTTCACTCCTCTTTAGTCAACCCCTACACCTCTTCTGTGCCCCTGAATAAATCAATAAAGATGATGTGAAAACATATTAAAGTAACAGTGCCTTCACTGCATCTGAATTCACACCCTCAACATTTAAAGTAAAACCTGTACTGACCAAAGACTAATTATAGTTCACAGGGCCTTGTAGTCTGTTATTAGAGTTTTGAAGAATGAAGAAAAAATGAGTTACTTTTCCAATTTCCTGCATTTTTGAATATGTAATTGGTGAAAATTTATTTGATAGGCCTGATGAGGTTTACCATGTGACCGTGATGCCATGTTATGATAAGAAGCTTGAGGCTGTAAGGGACGACTTTGTTTTTGAAGTGGAACAAGAAGATGCAAATAAAAATGGTCTCAGGATTGCAGAGGTTGATTCAGTTTTGACAACTGGAGAAGTCTTAGATTTGATAAAGGTGAGATTGAGATTCCCAATTATGGCAGTTTATGTTAGCTTTGTTGCCTCTTTTTTTTTTTTCACCCCCTTATTATCCAGCACATTGATAAACAGTAATTGGTGACTAGTGTTTATTCTTTCTTCTTTTTCTTGGGTTCAAATTGCAGTTCAAAGCAGTGGATTTTGAAACCTTAGACGACTCTCCTCTAGATAAAATGTAAGAAATCTCAATTGTCCTGTGAACTACATTCTTTTTATTTTTTGACACTCCATCCATCTGTGGTTGAGCTGTTGATATAAAAGGAATATGTGGTGATTGTTCTACAGGTTGACAAATGTTAGTGAAGAAGGTTATCTCTATGGAGTAGCTGGAAGTTCTGGTGGTTATGCTGATACAGTGTTTCGGAATGCTGCTAGAATGCTATATGGAAGAGAAATCGAAGGCCCTTTGGCCTTCAAAAGTCTTCGAAACATGGATTTCCGTGAAGTGACTTTGGAAGTAAGTTATGCTCTCTTTAATCTGGCACATTTCTTGTAAGAAGTCATTATGCTCTTCAATTTTGATACAGTTTCTTGATGCATCATGGGTTTTAGAAATGCACCATATTCAAGAAAGTTAAGAGGTGAAAGTTTATAATGAAGAAGTTTCTATAAACTAAGTAAAAAACGAAAGCAATAAAGATAAATGAAAGCTGTAAAGGAAAGATGTAAATGGCGATAAGTAAAAGAATGTGATAAATTGTAAAAAGGTTGTAAAAAAATGTATATATAGGGTTGACTCTTTTTTTAACTTATAGATAACCGATTTATAATGTTATAGAGACCAAGTTTCACATAAACTATAAATCTTAGCCCTATACAAATTGTCTATGGTAGATAAGAATTTTGCAACCTAAATCCTAGTACAATTCACACATCATATTCATATGCCTTCTCCTAGCAGTTGTATGTTAGAACTCTAATCATACTGCAACATTCGCCAACGTTAACTGCTAAAGAGTCCAAAAACAAAACAAAACGAAGAAAAAGAATAAAGAAAAAAAACATGCTGTTATTAACTTTCTATGTCTTGTTTAACTTAGATGGGTACCTTAAGGCTTAATCACATATACTTGGTAATTCTGTGCACATACTTTAACACCTGGTTCTTGCTTCTAATGTGATATCTCTCATTAATGTAGGTGGATGGAAAAGTTGTACTGAAATTTGCTCTTTGTTATGGCTTTCAAAACCTACAAAATATTGTGAGAAAAGTCAAAATAGGAAAATGTGATTATCACTTTGTGGAAGTTATGGCGTGCCCATCCGGTTTCTTTCTTTCCCTTTCAATTTTTACTTTCACTTGATTGGTGCTTTCAGTTTAATCTAATTGGTATTTGGTTTTCACTCGAAATTTGACACATGCGTTACTAACTAGGCTTTATGATTAAATAGGATGCCTAAATGGCGGTGGTCAAATCAAGCCAAAGCCACAACAATCTCCAAAAGAGCTGCTTCAGTCATTAGAAACTATTTATATGGAAAATGTGAGTTTCACTAACATTGCAGATGGTTTTGTATGCCTTTTTTTTTCCTTCCAATCTAGAGGGTATTGTTAAATAGTTTTGGCATCATGTATGATCAAACATGATACCATTTGCAACTTTCAGCTTACTACCTACGACTCTTGACCTTATGTATCTCTGCTTCTGAGATACTTTTACCATCACAACTGTTCTCAAAGGCAGATATAAAACCTGACCTATTCAGGGACTTGAATTCTGCTATCCTCTTCTAAGTCTTGACATTTTTGGTCCTGTCTTAGATTATCTTTTGTCATGCAAGATCTCATTGAAGATTGCTGAGCATAGTAGAATACCAAAGTGACGTAGAAAGCTGATGGTCTGTGGGTAATTACATTAGGAGTGCAGTCTTTATTTTGATGGTTGGGACAAACTGTCTTGGATACACTAAAAACAGTGATGGTTACCCCCCTTCCCCTGAAAAGGGTAACATGAATGGGATTATTTCATGTACATGTTTTGCCTGTACTCTGTGTATAGTGTGCTTGTTTTACAGTCATTTTATCTTCCCATAACTATGCTTTTGTTTTTTTTGGATTATGCAGGTTTTGATCAAAGATCCTTTCGAGAATCTTCTTGTTAAATCCTTATATGACGAGTGGCTTGAAAAACCTGGTTCCGAAAAAGCTAAAAGGCACATGCATACAGAATATCACCCTATGGTAAAGAGCGTAACTGCACAATTGCATAATTGGTGAACACTTTCCAGTCTCTTCTTTTTCTACAGACACAACTAGTTGCAATTTCCATGTGGTTATCATCCTTGGGCTGAGCTATCCAAGGTTACAGGCGTGATCTCGATTACAACACCAGTCACTGCTGGCAGAATATTTATGCGGGATTTCCTTTAGCAACTCACTCCAATTTTGATAAAGTAAACAGATTTGTTTTTTGTACCCTCCTAACTCATGTATATGTTTCATACTAAAGCCTTTTTGGTAGATGATGTAATCTGTACACCTTTGTCATCTGTGTCCAAATAATGTTCTCCTCAGTTCATGTACATGCCTTGGTTGAGCATTGTTCTCATTTTTTGTATAATTCAAAACAAAAAATAATTTCTCATGTATCAGCAACAAATACAAGTTTAAAGGAATCAAAGCAGAATTTTTTATATTTTCCTCTCTATTTTGATGGATGATGATGATGATGTAGGAGTTCATTTGAGCATTTAATTTCTTTAATCTGCGGTTCATTTGGGTTGCCTTCGGAATGTAATGCAAATTCTGTTTTTTTAAATTTTAATTTTTTTTACCTGAAGTTAATTTTTTTATATAATTTTAGTTGTTATTTTGATATATTTTTAAATAAAAATATTTTAAATTATTATTATAATTTTAAACTGCCTAGAAGAACTTTATTTGATATTATTTTTTTTTTCTTTTCTATTATTTTAGTTAGATAATCTAAGCAAACAATGAGTTTTTCAAGGAGAATAATGCTAAACTTCAATAAATGTATAAAAAAATAAAAATTTAATTTAAATTGATCAATTTTTATGTAAAATACTTTACTTCAACAAACTCAGAAAATCAGAAAAGCATTCAAACAATCTTACTTACTAAGTTATTAATTATTTTTATATAAAGAAACGAATCAGGATTGGATTTCTTTCCAAACTCATGAAGAATTTGTTACCATCATCATAGTGAAAGGTATCTAAAATAAAATCCTAGTACCTTGAAATATTTACAAGTAAATATTTTATTTTTTTTGAAGTTTTCTTTGTTGTCTGAAAATATAATGTAATTTTTTCTTTGAGAGACTTGGCCGTATGTATGAAAACAAAACACTTTTTTTTTAAGACTTGACGAAAACCAGGTATTTTAATACCGGATTTGTATCTTTACAGTATAAAAATACAAACCAATATTGATCAAAATATAGCAACGAAATTGCGGAAAATCACAGATTTTTGAAAGGTTTTTTTTGGAATTTTGAATTTTTTTTACTGGACCAGACCCGGCCCAAAACAAACTGGGCTGAAATCGGCCCAAAATAAAATGGGCCTACTTTCTACAGGGCTGGCCTCGGCCCAGCCGCATGGGCTGGGCTGATGTTCCAGCCCGAAATGAACATAGACTGGTTACTGTGCATAGAATTAATTAATTAGCTGGTTAGTGTGTGCCCGTTCTGCATGCAAGAAGATGAACAGCCGAAGGTGATAAGTGGAAGAATTACCTGGGATGATGAGCCTGGATAGATGGGCTGACGGTGGTGCTGGTGGCCGATTTGGCAGTGGTGTTGCTGCGGCCTTCTTCCTCCTCCCTGCTGTTTTGGCGCTGCTTTTTTTTCTTTGTTTCCTTTGCTCCCTCTGTCAACAACGTTCTTCTCTCTCTGCAGCGGCTTCGTGGAGATGCTGGTGGCGGCGGCCTGGGGAGTGTCTTGGACGGTGGTTGGCCTTTCTTCCTCTTCTCTTCTGCGTTTTTCTTTAGCTCTATTCGCCTCTGTTTCCGTTTCTTCCTTCTGCTTCTCATGGGGTTGTTGTCGACTGGGAGGGCAATGGCAGCTGGCGGTGATGCTGGTGGATGTGTAGAGGGATCCGACGATGCCTCACGGTGATTATGAAGGTGGCAGTGGCTGGGAAGCCCGATGACAACAGCGGTTTTCTTCTTCTTCTTCCCCTTGCAGAGGCACAGGTTGCTGCCTTTTCTTCAATGGTGCAGCAACGAGTGGGAGGAAGATGATGAGCTGAGGAAGGCTGACTATGGCATGGGCAGTGCTGCTGTGTTTGTGCTCCTGGTGGCGTTGGTGTCGTGGCAGCCGGCTGTGGTTGCTCTTCCTCTTCTCTTCTGTCGTTGCTTCTTCTCTCTGCTTCTGTCACCTTGTTTCTCTCCAAACAATTCTCTGTCTCTCTCTCTCTCTCGGTTTCCCCTCCTTTTCCCTTTTCTTCTGTTTTGCCCGAGCTCCTCTCCTCTCAAACAAAAACTCTCCCCTTTGTTTCTGCTTTTTTGTAAACCTCCACTGTCTCCTTTCTCAAATTTGTTGCTCCCTTCTCTATTTTGTTCTTCTTCAAGTTCGTTTCTCAAAAGTTTTGCCCCCTCTGGTTTCTCTTTTTTTTTCGTTTCTGCAGCTTGCCTGTCTTCCCCTGCTCTTTCCTTTTTTTTCTCCCCACCTTTCCTTCGGCAACCCCTCCTCGGGTATTTATAGGCAGAGGAGGAGAGGTTCACCATACCCTGTACAAGCACAGGGCATGGTGGCCGGGGCATGGATCTCCTGTTTCTCCATTAATGAGGGTATGGGTTGTGTAAGTAGTTAGACAAGTGGGGAGGTAGAGAAGGAGAGGGTGAGCGGGAAAAAGATTTCAAAAATCTTCTTCTTCCCTGTCTCTGCATTTGCAGGGGAGAAGAAGATGCACTGTGCCGTTCAAAACGGCACCGTGCAGTTTTTTTTTTTTTTGAAGAAAAGGAAAAAAATTTGGGAGTTACCAAAAATGGGTTATGACAACAATGGTACTTACATCTCTCCCCTTAGGTTTTCTTTCCTATTTTTTTTTTATTGAACAGTTAAGGGTTTTTGTTGTTGTTGTTGTTGTTGTTGTTGTTGTAGTTTACTGCTCTACATTGTACTTGTGCATGTTTTTGGGTCTATCAGTTGTTATGTTTCAGTTTAGTTGATATGTTGGGTCTAAAATGTGAAAAGAGGCTTCTGTTGTTGAATCTTGAATAAATGTTTGATTTTAGTGGATCATTTTGCTTTTTGCTAAAACTTGTCCAGTGTTTATATATATATATATATATAATTTTTTCCCTTGAACATCTTTGTTCTCTCTCTGAACAGAGTTTCAAATGGGAGAAAAGAAAGACGTGAAAATGGAAATGTAAAGGGATATTTAGAAATGGATATTGCTCATATCAATTGTGTCACAGAACTAAAGTGTTGGTGTTAATGGTAAATGCTTAATTTTGACTTTAGTTTCGCAGTTTCATTGGTGAGCATTGCAGCAAAAATGTTGATCTCTTAGTGGAATTTTGGCAAGTTTTGCAGTTTTGTTTGCCCTGGTTTGCCGATTGATTGCGGCCTGATGGTCAAAGTTTTGATATGATATTTTTGTTAGTCTATTCACTTGTGTCTTCGCCCGGTTAGATAGGATTCTTAGAAACCTGTTTTGATTTTCATTTGGATTTGACAGACAACTTCAAAGCGCCTTTCAGAGAGGAAAGTGGCTAAGTTTCAGAAGAACATCACCAGGAGAGGATCTGTCCATGAACCTTCAACGAAGAAAGGATATGACTACCCAGTTGGACCAGTATTACTTGGATTCCTTGTCTTTGCTGTAATTGGATCGTGTATGTTCTTTCTAGCATGTTGAACTCTTTAAATTCTGTCTGTCTCATTTTTGGGCATTATTGATATGAAATTTTCTGCTCAATTTTCCACCCATGAAAATTCATATATCTGTATATTCCATTTACCGTCATCATCTGCTCTGATTCTGTCTTCATATTGTGAAAGTTTAAGCAGTCAATTTTTGGAGGTGAAAGTTTATCTGTCACTGCTTAAGTGAGAAATAGAGAGATACTGTGGGTGATTTTAGTCTCTCTTCCCCCATTCCCTGCTAAAATAGAGAGATACCGTGGATGAAAGTTTATCTGTCACTGCTTAAGGGTACTTCAACATCATTATCTTGCTGTTTCAGAATTGTGTTCTATACTGCATTGGTTATAACTAGGTTTGATATCTATGCATTCAGCGCTGAACTTCAATGCATTCCTTTGTGTGGCCTGCAGTTCCTTTTCAGATAATTAGAGCAGCTACTAGTGGTGGGAAGGCCTAAGGTACTGGAGATTATGTTTATGATGGAGATCTGCAGCTATGTAATGAGTTAGGGCATGACTATTTTTAAACGCATAGTTAGAACATTTGAGAATGTTTAAATGAAAAATGATGAATAGATTATGTTCTCCACCAGTTCTGTACAGTTCTCCATTTCTGGAGTTTTCAGTAGCTCACGCGTAATAGTGTACTGTCTTTCTAGTGTTTCTATATAATATCTGATCTTAGTTTCATCTGTGACGTCATCAATCACCAGACATTGATTTAAACATGATTTATAAGCTGCTCATAGAACAGGACCAAAAGCAATATAGGATTTGGTTGTACTTGTCCATGTAGAGCTCTTAAACAGTAATGATTTTTGTGTTAAAATCATTGAGTAGCAGCTAATTGATTGAAAGCAACAAGCAATAAAACAAATGAACGTCGTGGAGTTTGAAGTTCTTACAAGGAGACTATATATATAGCTTGTAGTGTCCTGCCTCCAACGCCATTGATCTTATGAACCTGCACAAGGGATTAATAAGCTTAAAGATCACAAGCTCTTGGTACAGAAACCCCAGTCACATCCTGATGGATCAAATTACCAATTCTATCATGCAATGGGTCTTGCTTCATGCAGATCCAGGACTTGTTCATCACAAAACACACACCACCCTATTTGGTTTGATTTGTGAGACCTCCTCCGAAGGATTATTTTCCAAGCTTAGTTAAACGTTATAAGAATTCCCAACTTTACTAGTCCTCCAACCTCTTCTATACACTATTTGAAGATATTTTCTTGAGAGAGAGAGGATTGATTGATGCCTTTTGGCTCCATGCTTCATGCAAAAATTGTTTCTTTCTTTTTTGTTTTCTTAATAATTCTTTCGGATTGATTGATGCCTCACTTCACAGGTAAAGAACTAATCATGCAATTTATGAATATGGATGTAGGTGACGACTAGCTACACCACCTTTCAACATGGAACCACACCTCCTTATAGCATGGGATAATGAAAAGGAAATAAAATAATGAAGAGAAAAATGATCAGAATGTAGATCTGCATATTTAATTTCGTCAGCATAAAGAAAGACTTTTTTAAGATTCTATGTAGATTTGGAGGAGGAAATATCTGATGAATTCACGCCAAAATCAAAGGCAAACACTATTGAAATGTTGAATTTCGGGGGG